>Ga0131853_10018985_pt1 | contig 12510 bp, 9 predicted proteins | sample TergutLab28metaG_FD_92764 | JGI IMG/M metagenome (GOLD analysis project Ga0131853, IMG submission 92764) | Labiotermes labralis P1 segment gut microbial communities from Petit-Saut dam, French Guiana - Lab288 P1 (version 2) (version 2) | ecosystem: Host-associated > Arthropoda: Insects >...
CCTTAATATTATATGAATTTGTGTCATAAATTTAGAAGACTGTATTGGCCAAAGCATTTCTAAAGAAATCTGACAATCTTGCATGGCTAGAAAAATTCAAGAATTTTTTTTTAAGCTATGAAAAAAACTGGTGATAAGCCAAAAAATATGTCCAGGAGCAGACCCAAAAATATAGGATTAAGGTCGTTAAGGTTGGATGTGTTTTAGTGGTATCATTCATGAAAGACAGGACAGCTGAAAACAGATAGCATTATTCCCTGCTGTAGATGGATGAAATGGAATATAGTGTGGTGGATGTGAATACATTGAATAAACAGTCACACAGCGCTGGAAGCAGTGGGGCACTAACAGCCTCTCATCAGACAAAAATAGCATGTTATGAAATTTGATGCAGGGCTTCAGGTGGATTCTATGAAACAGCCTATGCAATGAACATGAGATTTTGGGGTAAAATCTCATCTGTCACTTTAGGGTAAGGACATTGATCATGGGGGGTATAAGAATAGGGTGCTGAGGAGAATATTTGGACCTAAGTGGGAGGAAGAACAGGAGGCTGCAGAAAGGTGAAAGACAAGGAACATCATAATTCACACTTTTCACAAAGATGGTGTTCAGGTAATGGAAGGTGAGTTTGGTGGCACATGTAGCACACATGGGTGAGATTAAAAATATGTAAAATATTTTAGAGGAAAAACCTGGAGGGAAGAGATTATGTGAGAGACCTAGGCATAGATGGGAGAGTAATACACTCTTACATAGGATCTAAGGGTACAGACTTGGATTCATCTGGCTCAGGACAGGATCTAATGACAGGAGTGGAGTAACGAACCTTCGGGCTCCATAAGAGGCAGACAGCTTCTTGACCAGCTGAGTGACTGTCAGCTTCTTGAGCAGAACTTTGCCACATGGAGTGAGGAATGAAATTAATGCTGCACAAACTTGCACAAGGAGGGCACATTATAGGTGTTGGTGCCTTAACTGAAGGAGAATGTGGGTTATTGTGTGGTGTTGCTAACCTGCATGTTGTTGCTTCTTCCTTCTTACAGCTGCCCCAACCAATGCCAGTAGATAGTCTTTGCTGCATCGACTGCGCATTGCATCCCTACAGATTTCATAATCTTGGAACATTCAGTGTAATTTGAAGTAATGTTTTATGTGTCACATCGTTTTATGTAAAATATAATAATACAGTAAAAGCTGTGATACTTGTCACTGGATGATCTGGAAAGCTGTATTAACCAGAAATATACTAAGAGGCCCACTACAATTGACTAGTCCATCTACTTGCATTACCCAACACTGAATCTGAGAGTTCATTTGTAGCTGCATTCACATAACTGTGGAAAGCAATAATTAGCTGTGTCATGTCTGTCTGTCTGTCCGTCTGTCCTACAGTCCACATTGAGTAACAACTCGGCTCCCACTGGATGGATTTTCATGCAATTTGATATTTCAGGATTTTTTAAAATTCTGTCATGAAAATTCAAGTTTGATTATAATCTTAAAATAACAACAGGCACCTTACATGAAGACGGATGTACATTTATAATATGTCACGCATTTCTTCTTAGAATGAGCAATGTTTCAGACAAAAGTTGTAAATGAAATCAAAACACCCATTTTATGTTCAATGATTTTTCTTCCAAAATCGTACTGTTTGATATAATGTGGGAAAATATGGTAAGTCCAAAAAGACCAGAGATGACAATATAATACAGCACAGAAAAGATGTGGTTTGCCTGCCAGAGAACTTAGGCATAAGTACAGACACAAACTCATAATATTTAATAATTTTCCATGTCAATAATGGTTACAGTAAACTGCCTGCCTCAATGTTACGTTATAGAAACACTGTCTGTCTTATTTGAGATATGTATGCACCATGTTATGTAAGTGGTGATAAAAAGGGAACAGAAAGTATGGCAGGGCACAGGGGAAAGGATATCAAGTGACAGTGGTTTGTTCTGTTCAAGTGGTTGACACATTCTCTAAGATACATGTTTAGATACAGCAGCAGCCTAATGTCTGAAATGTTACAACATCTGGCAACCCATTAGGGCTGGTGGTGCGAGATTGTGCACATTTTGCTGTAATTTCTTACTTGAGAGAAATCTCTGCATTTCCAAAGGGACACACTTTAAGATTTCCATCTGCCATAATTCGAAGACGATTGCATGAACCACAGAAGTGTTCACTCATACATGTAATAAATCCAATTTGTCCCTTGAACCCAGGAACATTATATGCCTGTATATGATTAGAATACTGGGGAGAAAGAAATTAACATTAGATATGTAACACATTGAAACTCTTCCTTTGTCTGTAATGTTCTACAATTATCAGTTACATTTAACAGATCCAAATTTATTTGAATTTGTACCATATGATTATTACCAAATTATTAATTCAGATAAAAAGAAAGAAATAAAGTTCATTAGACCTACACAGTATGTAAATTTACTATAATGTTCTATGTTATTAGGGCCTGTAGTTAATGCCACGGACGTACCGCAGCCTTGAAGGCTAATTGTACTACCCTATCCCCCCGTTTTTAGACGTTCCCACTTCCGCCGCCAGGTGCCTCCATGCCGGTAACGACGCAAGAGATCCTAGCAGCAAAAGGTGGAACTGTGTGGGCGAAAAAGTTCTTGTAATTTTGCCTAAATGACAACTTCCATGCCATTTATGGATCTTTTACATGCCGCAAATCTACGACATGGGACCGACGGGTTTACTTCCCCTCTGAAAGAAGGGGTACTGAGGATTTTTTTGCCCCTGAAAAATCCTGACAGCTTCAGCCAGGTTTGAACCCGTGAACTCAGGTACTTAAAGGCAGCACACTACCCCTAGACCACCGAAGCTAACTTCACCTTCCTCGCATTTGTGTAATGCTACACAACTCCTGTAACAAGCAAAATGAGTACAAATTTCCCTGTGGTTGCTTGTTTCCACTTTTGTAAATTATAAATTCACCGGAACTAGTATGCTTGATAAGCAGAAACAAATATGACCATGTTCCGATGTTGCATAGTTATGCCAGCACGATTGTATTACTGTTTTGTCGTAACCATTGTATTGATGTGTATTGCCATACGTTAATTGCAGCTCTAGAGTTCATGTTACGCAGGTCAAGGGAAATAGCTCTAAGAATTCTGTATGAACGTGCCTGCTGTGAAATCAGAGCAGCCATTGGTACATGGTTAAGCACTTAAGGCGACCAGCGATCGCTGGACCTGTCAGCTGACAGTGAATCCTTTGTACTGTACTTGAAACCTTACGCTGCATTACGCAGACTCTCAATCAAGCTGTCTCCAGGGCAAGACGTCCCAAGATCATCTGACGAGTTCAGCGGCAGCAGTGGTGCCTAATCACTCTACTCTTTCTTGGGTGTAACTACTAATTGTTAATAAAGACTATCAACTGAAGTCTATGAAAATTACGCTGCATAGCCATCACACTCCGTCACTTCTTCTAAGCAACGAAGTTGGATCCATGCCCTGACCAGACAACATCCAAGATATGTCCAATCAGAGTAGTTTCTTCGGTGGATACAATACTGATGTACGGATTAACAAGCAATTATAATTTCACACTGCATGCACACAGTATCTGTAACTTCTGATTGTGGACTGTCCTTACCAGAATCCAATGTGTGATCTAAATGTGTTAGAGCTCCTAGGTTTTAGATGGTCAGTTCTGAATGGTTCTAGCATAAAATGGCTATATGATGGAGAGGCAAGTGTAAATAAAATAGAAACAGCCAGGGTAATCAAGAAGGAGAATAGTTAATTCCAGGTTTTTCAGGCAAATGGAATTTCCCAGTTGATATGGTCAGACAATTTAAAAGAAACTGGCTTGTAATAAGAAATGGCCCATATGAGGCAGGAATTGCAAAAACCCAAATACTGAGGTTTAGGTGTGCCCTTATTATGGTTTGGTGTGTTGTAGCTAACAATGTTCCTGTGTTTGGTATGTTAGTGTGATGCTGGTTGAACAGGGGACAATATTAAATGAAGCAGTTGCATCTCACCAACAACATCCACACAGACTGAGGTAACTGAATGCAATTTTAATTAATTTTACAGGTTATATGAAGGGCGTCCAAAATCGCTGGGACAGGGGCTGCTATTTCAGCAAATAAAAACCTTTAAGTTTTGTGTGGGTTATCATTTGACAGTACGGTCTTAGTACATCATTCTGTTACTATATGTGAAGAAATGCTGTATCATTACCGAGTCTAGTGGTCGCAGCACATGGATAGCAGTAACGAAATGGAAATTTCTCACCACACACTGCATCCTTGATGTTTAATAGGGTGTAGTCAGATGGAGCCAGGTTGGGTGAACAGGGAGGATGAGGCAACACAGTGAACCCTAGTGATATTAATGCCTCACAGGTTTTGTGACTGGTCTGTACAGCTCACCATGTGCTGTGACATGGTTTTGCCTGACCACTTTCCCTCGCATTGCTGCTGGATTCTGCACCTAAGTCTTGCTAGTGTTTCACAGTACCCATCCCTCTTGATTGTCATGCCAGTAGAAAGCCAGTGCGCTATCAAGATTCCATGCAAGTCACAGAAATTTTTTGGGTTGTGTATGTCTGCTGTTTCCATTGCATTGACTGAATCTTCTTTCTGGTGTGTGATAATGTAACCAAGATTCGTAGCCTGTGACTAACTTTGTGAAGAAATCTTTCTTGCCATAATTGATGAATATCTGATGGTTTAATGCCATCTTTCGACAAAAACCATGTAGTTCATCTCTGCCCTGATAACTGCCTTCCATTTTGTGACAGTTGTCCATGCACTTCAACCACACTAGACTTGGTAATGACAGCAGCTGTTTTTCATTGGCATGCATGACTAAGACCATATAGTGGTGGAATGACATACTAAGATCATACTATCCAATGACAACCCCTGCTATCTTGTAGCTTTTTATTTCCTGACACAGCAGCCCCTGTCCATATCATTTCTGAATGCCCTTCATAAATAAATAACCATGGACTGGCAGCAGTATCTGTCTCCACCTGTCATTAACTATGATTCCTACCTTGGATGTATCATTGGGGCCATTTGGTAAAGTATGTAATTCTGGCCAATGTGCTTTCAGAGTCTGGAAAATCTCCTGGTATGACACCATTTCCTCACCATTCCATTTATTTCCCGTAAACGGCATACATTCAATGAATCTGATATCCAGATTACGGTCTTCTGTTAGTTGAATAAAGTCACAGATCTCATCATCATTAAATCCATGCATCAGCACACAGTTTACCTATCACAGTGTGGAATTGTGCGATGAAATTATGGTTTTTACTGCTCTTTATATGATGGAAGAACGTGAGAAGAAACTCGAGAGTAGTAGTTCTGGGATGGTGAGTGGCAAGGTTCAATAATCACATTCAGCTGTTGCAATTTACGCCATTGTTTGACTCAAATAAATGCAAGGCAGTATGTGTAATTTCTCAGCACTTGTGTAGAATAAAATTTATGACAAGGGACTACAGAATGTCAGGAACAGAGCATTAACCGAATGCCTATAAGTAGTTTTCATTTTCTTTTAAAAAATTATGGATCCCAGAAATTCAGAGATGTTTCCTGTGTTTTCTTCACTTTAGGCAATAAAACTGTACTATGCTTGGCCTTTCTGTTACTAACAGACTTATAGACTTAGAAGAATGTTAGGTTGATGAAATAAACAGAACGTATATATCGTGATTTTCCATCATGTACACATTCAAAGATAATTACTTTATAATACGTTAAGTAAGTTTTGCTTGTGTGCAAGATGTTTCTTATTCATATGACAGTAATTTGATTAATAGTAGAAAATATTACGAAAGTTATGCTCAAAACAAATATAAAGGTAGGAAGACAGTGCATCAATTCACACACACACAAGGAAGGTTTATGAATATCTCTCAAGTATTTATGTACCTTCTGTATTAACTGCACATCCATAGACCTTAAAAACACTGGAGAGACAGAACTGTAATGCAGTATATGGAGTTTCTGAATGCATCATTTACACCCTTGTATTCTGAATACTGTAGCTGTTCCATATAGCTTTGACGAAGCAGTTAACAGTATTAAGTATGACTTGGTTTTGTGGTTGCTGTATCTTAGGAATGGCACTTTTCACTCTGATCTCACAAACTTTGTGTGTCAACAATGTTGCATATTCATAATGAGCCTTATGAGTACATTCCTACTGCCTAGAGAGAATTCAAGATTCCGGTCTTCTGGATTTGTACCCTGTGGTGACAAGTATACTTTAAAGGAAAATTCTGTTAATCTGACATCTTATGATTCAGAAATCCTGACATTCTGGCAACTTGAGGAGAGTAGTTCCAAGACCACAATTTTGCTTTTTACCGGAAGAAAGCTTCACCAATTACACAGGCACATCTCAGGGACAAGTTCAAAAAAGCCTCCTAGAGCATCTGTACATCAACTGTTGTGTCGTCTGACCCCTTGTCTCCTAGTCCATCAACACAGAAGAGGTCCCTGATGACTCTGAACCAGCAGATGAAGGAGATATCCAAATGGAATACACGTTTGATTAATTTTCAGCCCCAGTATAGAAGCCATAACAAAAGTACTACCAGTAAGAACTTAGGTCAGTATAGATACTATCTGATAATCCAGAATATTTGGTAGCCTGGCATCTGTTTGGTCCAATGTGCATCAAATTAATAGAATTTTGCTGTAGCCAGTAAATGCATACTTTATTGGTCAACATGGTGTAAAAAGCTGGAAGACTTGAATCTTCAACATCACTGCTGTGAGAACTTCATATATCACAAGAAAGATGTCATTCAGTGTGCCTGTTCTTTGCTTGGGTTTATTGTATAATATAAACTAATCAAAATGCTTATTTCTTATAATAAGTCATGCGCAGCATATGTAGTCTCATTGTAGCATTCCATTATCTATCACCATGGTGCTACACAGCTATCACTTCTGAAGTATAAAACCATTATATTTACCTACAAAGAACACCAAAGATAAGCAAATGGAGAAAGCAGACAAAATGACTTTGTACTTGACATGTACAATGCTTTCACTGACCAGCAAGTTGGTATCATCTCCAAATAAAATGACTTCGCCCCTAGCATGTTTAATGGGAGACTACTTCTGTAAAATAAAAAAAAAAAACTGGTCCAAGAATTGAGTCTTGCAGTTCTCTATGTTTCATTTCCTTGTAACAAGACACATATTTTTTCCAAATACAGTTTCTACAGTCACCATGGTTTATTTCAATGAGCTATTTTTGGTGCTAAAAATTATTTAAACCACAGATTTGTTTTGCCCCTTATACCATATGAATTCAGTTCATCCCGTCATATGTCACAATTTATGACATCATATGCTTTTGTTAAGTCAAAAAATATTCAAACTGCTTTATATCTCTATCACTAAATTCATGTATACTTTCAAGAAAATACAAAGCTGCTGCTTCAGTTGACTTAATCTCCTTGAAAGCATTTTAGGCCTCTGTTAGTATGTTTTTTTTTATTACAAAAAATATTAACCTATTATACATAACTGTGCCAATAATTTTGAAAAACTGATAGAAATGAAAATTGGTCTATAATTCTGCACATATGTATACACCCTTTTTATGAAGAGGTTTTACTTAGCTATTTCCAATCTGTTTGGAACAATACTAGAGTCAAAAGAAGCATTATAAATATAAGCCAAATGCCTTTTAATGTAATTTTTGCACTATCTGACTACATTTTCTGGAATTTCATGACAATCTGGTGAGAGTTTGCTTTAAAGTTTTTGGTTATGCATTCTACTTTATTTTCAGTTACTGGAAAAATAAATATATCAGCACAACAATTTATTTTTTGTTTTTGCATTTAGATGTTTTAAGTTCCTGCTACTTTGATTTAAAAGTTCACATGTAATTCCCCACTCCCCCCAAAAAATGAGTTAAACACTTCTGCTACATTTTGCGGATCTGTTATTTTTTCTGTTGCATTATTCAGTTCAATTTTTGTTCGTATTCAGGGGATTTTACAATTTCTTTATTTATTATTGGCAACATCACTCTAGTTACAACATACAAGTACCTATCATTTTGTCTTGTTTTAGCTTCTTTTATTACTCTTCTGTATACTACTCAATATCTGTCAACATATTCTTGTGTTCTGCTTGTAAGATTATTGTTCCTTCTCAAAACTACTGAAAAATCATATTCTTGTACTGGAAAATATTAACCCTTAGTAACCCATCTATAGCTGTCTAGTTCACTCAACTAACTACATGCAGCAGAGTCCTTCTGACAGCTAACAGGTCCTCGGCTAGTCAAGACACTCCCTGCATTTCATAGAACCTAAAGGTTCATTATTGCTTTTACAAGCACCTGCCAACTGTCCCTGTCCTGTGCCAGACAATCCAATCCATGCCTCCCCATCCCACTTCTTGAAGATCCATTTTAATATCATACTCCATCTATACCCACCTATTTCCATCAGGTCTCCCCACCAAAAGCCCATATGGACTCCTCCTGTTTTCCATACGTACCACATGCCCCACCCATCTTATTTTTCTTGATTTGATCACCCAAATATTTGGCAAGGAGTACACAGCATAAAACTCCTCTCATTATATAGTCTTCCTCACACCCCTGTCACCTTGCCCCTCTTAGGTCCAAATACCTTCCTCAGCACCCTATTCATCAAGACCCTCAGCCTATCTTCCTCCCTCAATGTGAGGGACCTAGCCTCACACCCATACAAAACAACAGGCAAAATTCCTGTTCTGTATATCATGATCTTTATAGTGTTGAAAATTATATATTTAAACAATACTGTACCATATCCATAAAAATATTAAATCTGACACAAGTCCACTTTTTGGATTTTCAACATTTATGCACAATATTTACACAAGATGATCTGAGAAACCCAAGTCCAATATTGTTGATGGGATTATTTTATTTTCCTTTTCTATTATTATATCTAGCAATAATTTAGTATTCTCTGTAATTATACCTGGGGCTATCAAATTGTACATAAACAGTCAATTTTTTAAATTCATTTAATTTTACATTCTCTTGCAGAAAATTTACATTCTGTTCACTAGTTCACACAGCATGGCACTACATCACAGCACATATTTAACAAAGGAATGTTATAGTTTTGCTACTGTTTTACAATTTCAGTAATCTGAAGTATTGTCTGTGCAAAAGTTATATACAATCTGTATTCAGTTCCAATGGTATTTGCAATTTCCATCCATCACAGCAACTAATTTTTGAACAAATTATCAGTATGGCTACTACATCACAAATCAGCATAACACATACGCTGCTGTCAATTCAAGACAAGCTGGAAATTATACACCAATCAAATGCAACTTAAAATGTTCATCACATTCAAATCACACATGGACACTACAAAGAGTTTTTGCAGCTTTTCATTAACACCCTGTACTTATTGCACATACCCTACCTTCAAATTGCCATGACAACCCAGTGTTTTTTTTTTTTAACTCATCATTACTATGTGATGTGTCCATGAAGTTTGGCAGACTCCTGACATAATTCACGTACCCTTAACACTTGCCGTCAGGTCACATACAAATATGTAATTGCAATTCCATGCATTGTTGACAGGTCACATATTTTAATGTTTTCTTACATGACATCCTGCACATGCATTTGTCAGCTGCTCTGGCTCACTTATCGCTTCAACGTTATTGACAGCTTAATGCATGACGTTTGGGTCTCAAATGACCAACAAATGGACCTTTCCTGACCCCCCATTTTTAGAAACGTAAGACTGCGACAAAGAAACCACTGATTTAGATACCCTCTCTGTTTTCTTTCATAACTTCCTGCAGCTGCAATCATGGCTTTGTGTAGGAGTGTTCTGAAAGAAGACAATATTTTGTGTTAGATATGTGAATACATGTTTTAATCTCTCTGATGATAGTGAAAATGACATTTTGGACATTGACAGTGACGTCCCCACCACTAGATTGTGTAAACAATTGCCACCTTCTGCTGTAGATTTTATTAGTGACAGTGAAACAAGTACAGTAGTGGAAGAAAGTAGTGAACCAGAGAGCTCTGGTAATAAAACAAGAGATATGGGGTGCAAAACTGACAAAAAAAACCAAGTAATGAGCCTTGGAACCACAGATCTGAATATAGTAACTGATAACCCTGAGTTGTTGTTGATGTCATGAGTTCAATCATTGGTGATGATCTTATACAGTTACTTCTGAACAGTCTAACCACTACCATAGTCAAAATGCACAAAAATGGAAAGTCTAGCCTATAACACTGAAGTGGTCCAATATCACACGTAAAAAAATGAGAAAGTTTTTGGGATTAATAATTTTGATAGGACAAGTCAGACATGTCAACTCACCCCACAATTTCCACACCCATTTTTCCTCACACTATGAGCAGGAACCATTTTGAATCCATCTGGCTTGCCTAGCATTTTAATAACAGCCAGCAAACACAGGATTCAAGGCAGCTATTCAAAATGTAGCCCGTGTATTAATATTCTGTATAGAAATTTAGGTCAGTTCATAGCCCAAAGCAAGAACTGTCACTTGATGAAGCCATGATCCCATGGCAGGGTCACCTGAAATTTTGGATGTACAATCCAAGGAAAATAACAAAATATGGAGCACTGGTGAGAATGGTGTGTGAGGCAGTATCGGGAAGAAGTTGGAGTCAGTATTATCACTTTTTAACAGAAACTTAAGCCAAAATCATCACATCTATCAAGAAAATTTTTATAACAGTGTGAGATTAGCTCAAACATTGCTAGGCAGGAAGGTGAGAGCCTGCGGCACTATGAGGGCTAACGGGCATTCTGTGTGATCTAGAACTTAAAAAAATGGCAGCCAGTGTTCCAGAGGAAAGGTGACATAATGGTCCAAGTGTGGAGGGACAGGACAAAAGCCTTGTGCAAATGATAAGTACGATCCATGACAAAACAATTGCGAACACACGAAGAAAAGACAGAAAAACAAACCTGGAAATAAAGAAGCCTTACACCATTGTCCAACACAATGAATTCATGAAGGGCATAGATAGGGCAGACCAGTACCTCAGTTATTACTCAGTTCTGAGGAAAACAGTAAAATGGTTGAAAAAGGTGGTACTGTATCTGCTAAACTGTGCATCTTCAATGCATTTCTGTGTACAGAAAACTAAATATAAACAAAAAAATGAAGTACAAGAGCTTCCTGCATGAGGTAGGAAGGTCGTGCATTTCATAAGTCCAGAATAAAACCAAGTCAAGTTCTGATGACCTTCAATTGCCAGAGAAGCAAAAAACACCAAAGGGGCCTAAACAGGACCCATCAGGCAGACTTTCCAAGAATTCCAGAATACACAAACTGGAAAAAATTGTTGCTGGTGGGGAGGGAAAAAAGGAAGTATTCTGCAAGACAGTGTAAATAATGTGTAGCACATAAGGGTCTTGTTTTGAGAAATACCACTCAGTGAAGGACAACTAGACTATCTACATGCAGTTTCTGCATTCTCAGGCTCAGTGGCATAATCTGTAGTGTCAAACTGTAAGTAAGAGTATATTATGGGAATGAACATTCAAAACATTTAAAACTTCTGGGAAAAAGGGTGTTTAATTAGAGGGCCATCCGGTCGACAAAGTGTTAAACAAGTTAATGTTTTTTTCCAATTTGCACGCTAAACTGCAGTTCCTTTGTCTACCAGCTTGTAAATGCTCTAAGACATAAGACAACTTTATTTCAACATCTGTACCATGAATCGTTATTATTTGTAGAATGACCAACCAAAGCACAATTAATTGAAATTTATCACACTGTTCCTACAAAGTTTGACATTATTGTGTCATCCTCAGGAAGCTCATAGTTAGCACCTTGCCAAGTTAAAGTATGTCAACGCAGTTGTTGGTGGTACAATTTAAAATTTCACGTATGTTTTATGCTGTTGAAACCTCATTGTTTAAAATCTTTAAAATATTAAAACTGTCCTATTATAATACAAAAAAATGTACATACATGGCCAGCAAGACAATTGCATCAACATATAGATTGTATGTATACAGCCATCATACAGGACTTCATGAGAATTATAACAAGACGATTTTAGCCATTTTATTAAAATACGACAATTTTAATACTTTAAAGACTATAAACACTGAGATTTCAACAGCATAAAACATATGTAAAATTTTAAATTATATTACCAACAACTGCACTGACATTCGTGCATAACTTGGCGAGGTACAAACTACGAGCTCCCTGAGGATGACACAATAGTGTCGAAACATGTAGGAACAGTATAATAGTTTGTCAATTAATTGTGCACTGGTTAGTCATTGTACAAGAACAACAAAAGATGAGTTCCCCATGCACTAATACAGGGCGTCCCAGGAGGAATGTGCCAGACTTCGGGAGAGTGTTCCTTATGTTAAAGTATACCGATATAACCCAAAACACCTATGTCCAAAGTTGAACGGTTACAGAGATAATGGCCAGAGAAGTTTGAA
>Ga0131853_10018986_pt1 | contig 12509 bp, 9 predicted proteins | sample TergutLab28metaG_FD_92764 | JGI IMG/M metagenome (GOLD analysis project Ga0131853, IMG submission 92764) | Labiotermes labralis P1 segment gut microbial communities from Petit-Saut dam, French Guiana - Lab288 P1 (version 2) (version 2) | ecosystem: Host-associated > Arthropoda: Insects >...
TCAAACACAACTAGATCACTGAGGTGTATTTAATGACTGTGATGGAAACAACTACATGTTTCGGCCTGTATTGGCCATCATCAGGTTGTCTAGGGAACTTAAGGGTTAGCTATATGCATGCGCATGCGCATGGTGTAGAGATCTCTACATACACGTAGCTTGACAAACCGAATCGAAGCAGGGGTCAGATAAAACACTATGAAACTTAACAGATACAGATAGTAGTACAAAATACATTAATATAAACTAGAAATTAACTCTATTTGTGGAAGGGGTTGTTTCGTTGTAGACGTGCGGAGGCTTGTTCTCTGACCTCAGTGATCTAGTTGTGTTTGATTACATACCTTTTCCTAGTTTCACACACACACAATGGGGATGACACACTTCCTAGATTCTCATTCAGTGTTCCAGTGAATGCTTTAGTATTAGTTGCAGTTTAGTACCTTTCTTTGTCTAATTCACATTATGAGTTTTTGTTTTTTTCATCAGTTTGTGTTTATAAAATATTACAGCCCCCTAAAATTAGTGCTCCGAATCCACATCAGATTCATAAGGCAATTCTGCTGAGAGAAGGTTTAATGTAACATAAACCTACGCGATATAATTGCTGCAGCAGAAAAATTATTTGTTAAACAGCAGATACATCAAGAAGAGCATTCACAGGGCCAAAAATTGGAAGATTTGATGGACTTGATGTGAAAGTTGTAATATAGGTCACTGATTTGCAGTGGGAGGGCTTTACCATTACAGCAGAGTCACTGCAAATAAATGGGAGGGAAATTGCTCAGAATTTAAGCATAAATGAATTCACAGCTAGCAATGGTTAGTGTAAAAGAAGGATGTGCCAGAATGGATTATTATTGCAGCAGTGCATGATGCAACGGCTCCCAAAGGAAGGGGTACGGTGAAAAGTCCTTTCAGCACCACATTATAAAGGTATGAGAACATGCCTACCCTTTACATTTAATTGTTCATACTGACAAAACTTCAGTATGTTTTGACGGGCTGTGAATAAAAAGGGTGACAAATCTGTTATCCTCAGAACAATTGGGAGTGAAAAATCTAGGAAAAGTGTAATGATTAGTGTTTCAGCACATGGGGAGAAACTTCCCACATGTATAATTTGCCTGTGTTTATTGAGGCAGTTGATTCAGGACTGAATGGGAATGCCATTACCAGCATGGGTAATGGGGTTTTTCTTGTTACAGCACGTTTGTACTAGCTCCAAGGCCTAATATATTTATATCCTTCACGTGATTCCCGTGGGCCAGGTCAGTATAGTAACTGACTACGGGCTGGATGGTCGGGGATCGAATCCCGGTGGGGACGAGATTTTCTGCCCATCCAGACCAGCCCTGGGGCCCACCCAGCCTCCTGTAAAATGGGTACCGGGTCTTTCCTGGGGGTAAAGTGCGGCCAGGGCGTGCTGCTGACCACTCACCCCTTTCTAGTGCCGCGGTCATGGAAGAGTAGAGCTATACCTGTACCTCTACCCACCCTCTTGGCCACACCGAGCCGGTAATGGGATCACTCTACCTTTACATTAGGGTTTCCTGTGTAGAGTGAAAGACATTAAATATGTTAAGCAAACTCCTATTTCCACATAGTTCTAAGGTCTCAAACTGCACTGTAGCTTGGTGTTAATCCCATGAGTAAAACTGCACCACATCCATTTTGCTAGTATTATAATATGCTCATATGTTCCTGTTTATGGTATAAGATACTTGATTAGATCACTTCAGTGCAGAGATGAGCAGTTGTATTAAAAGAAAATGCTAATTTGTTGTATGAAACATACAGTTACATGTGTCCTGATCTTTAAGTTTGGTACTCTGAAACAGGTTTAGTTTAACTGGACTCTTATCTGAAAGTCATATGGTTCATTTGTTACACTGTTGCATAGAAATTAATATATATTGCCCTTAATGGGGATAATAAAGTTATATTATCATTGGCTGGGAAGTTGCAAATTAAACAGTGCAGGAAGAAACACATGTGCCAGCATGGTAAGTGATATAAGAATTAGTATTTACTAGTATGTGCTTGGCTATCATGTCAAGTTTTGTCCTTCCCCATGTTAGCTGCATTTAAATGTGTGTTAGTATAGTTTGCATCACAGAATACATTTGGTTGCTGGGTAAATTTTTTTTTCATCTTTATCAGTCCAACATGACGCATATTTTCCATTGAGTTTAAATTTCTTTATCATATAAAAATATACTATTACACAAAATATACTAGTACACAAAATATACTAGTACACAAAATATACTAGTACACAAAAAATTGTACATTGTACTAAAATATTCATTTATTTGAAACACTGTTATATAGTGTTTAGATAACAGAGTATATAAATAATTTGTCTTTCAGCATTACCTGTTCACTAGCTTTTTGATCAGCAGACTGTGGCACCTTAATGCAGTGCCAGGTGACCATGGCAACTAAATTTTGTGCTGTGGCACCTAATACTTCTGGGTCCTCATTGTGGAACTTGCTTCATGTCACCCTTCTGATGCCTAGAATTTTGACATGTTTGTTAGATTTTTAGTAAGTTTGTACACCCCTGATGTTATGTTACCTCATTAATGTCTGATGCAGAGTGCAAGATTTTAGGTTCTCAGAGTGGTGCTAAGAAGATTCAAATCTTCTGGGATATGCTGTGTCAACTGCTAAATAGTTATTGCTATTTGGAGGCCTGTTCCTATGAAATGCCCATAATTGGTCAAAATACTGTAATGTCTCACGATTTTAATCTTCAGGTTTTTTTTTTAATCACAAATGTGTATGTCACACTGATGAATTATGAGAAGCCGCTGTATGCCAGTCTTCTTCCATTCAAGCACTTTGTAAACAACACTACAAATGCCATTGTTCTTTATAATTCAGTAAAACAAATTGTTGAGTTTCCTATTGAATCTGAAGAAAAAATGTTAGTTCCTAATAAATTTGGAAATGCAGGCAGAGGGATAAAATGTTTAACTTTTGCCTTCTTTATTTTCTCAGTAGAGTCATTTTATGTGAATATAATTAGTGACACGCCAGAAGTTTGCTTTGAGGTTGTCACAGCAGTGAGCTCACGGTGATGCAGTTGGTTGAGACACTGCGCTACAAGCTGGAAGGTAGCGGGTTTGATTCCCAATTGTGTCACTGGAATTTTTCATTGACACAATCCTTCCGGCCGCACTGTGCTCCCGGGGTTGACTCAGCCTCTAATAGAAGCAAGTACCAGAAATATTTCCTGGGGATAAAGGCGGCCGGTGCGTAGAGCTGACAACCTTACCACCTTCATGTGCCGACTGTCTTGAAGTCTGGGAGCCTCAAACTCCTGGAACCCTCAGGTCCTGTCCAGACCTGTAATGGGATTGCTTTACCTTTTTACAGCAGTAAGCTGAAGTGAGTTCTTCTGGGAAGTGAAGCTGTGTCACTAGTGTGTAGGTTCTCACAGTTTGAAGGCACCATGATCCCATGAAATGTCAGGGACTGCACAACCAATGACACAGTGTCATGTCCCATAAGAACCAAATCTTCATGACAGACATTCAGTGTTGCCATCAGGTACTGTACAGTACAGTGCATGAAAAGAATTGGTATCTTTTAGCTAGTCTGTTCGTGATGAATGAAAAGCCGAAAGTGCTGTTTATAACAGTGCATTTAATATGTAAGATAATACTGTAGATAGTTTTGTGTATTTGTGATTTGTTTGTAACATGTTAATTTGTTATGTGCAACAGAAGTGCAAACATGGCTGTAGGTTTGCCTGTTTCTCCAGCTCTTTTTTTTTAATTCCTGTGCAGCAATATGAATTGAAATTTACACATATATTGGGTGTCCACTGAACCATATTCAACCCTTCACCTCTATAATAATTTCAATTTATTCATGAGGTAATAATTTATGTTTTAAAAAAAAAAGAAAATCCATTATTGATTTTAAAGTTAGATCACAATCAAATGTGGATGATTTGTGAAAAATAAATAAACAATGCTTTGAGACTGGAGTTACATTTTCTTATTTCTGGCTAATACAGAAAAGGTATGCCGATCTTGAACACCATTAATCATAATGTTTTCCATATTTTCCATGCATTAGACAGCTACTAATAATTCTGACAAAATACAGCTGTAGTCAAGTTGCATATATTATTGTTACATATTATTATATCCCGCATGTTTTGGCCCTTTCTGGGCCACCATCAGGGAGAAACCAAATAAAAGAGATGTATGAAACACCACTGTTTATCTTCACAAGAAACTGCAGCTCATACATATATAAAAAAACCCAGTAGCAAGAACTGCCTGGCATCCATTGAATGAGAGGCTGGGTGGGCCCAGAGCTAATCTGGACATTTTGCAGAAGACACAAAAAACATGTTCCTGTGAGTAAACAAACACCAGATCATTGAACCTGTGGCGTAGTCGCTATACTGACTCTCCTGTCGCAAGGTTTGACCACAGTCACATAAAAATATTGCTAGATTCAGATACCAGACACTGCAGAGGAAATGAACTCAACAAGACTGTACAGATGCACATTTCTGAAAGTGTGGTCAATCACATGAATACACAACATAAATTTTATTCTGGTTAGTCTGTATTGTAATACAAACCATAAATCTTGAACATAATGCTACACTATCTGTTATTAAGCCAATCTCCACATTCACAGATCTTTCAACTACTGATGACAGTTTGTTTTGCTGGCTGCTGTCATGCATGGAGGAGGGAGAATGAGTGCGAACATGGTACAGAGTGGAATGGCTGCAGTAACAAATATAGGCAGTAAATTTAAATGCTTCTTATTAGAACTGCGCTCTTCTGGGATATTATTCAGCGAGAGTAGTGGTAATTTCTTAACGATGTTTCAGGACAACCTATCAGTACCATCTTCAAGGGTCGATCTTCAGGGGTTTGACCCCCTGAAAATGGGACTGATAGGTTGTCCTGAAACATCAGTAAGAAATTACCACTACTCACTGTGTAACAATCCAGAAGAGCGCAGTTCTCATATACTTTGTGACGGAAGCCTGAAATCACACAAAAATGCTTTATATTTTTGGATAAAACTGCAATGATTGAGTTGAAAATATCAGGTGCCGCTGAACAAAATTTAGTTGTCTGGGCATCCAGGCACCCAAGATTTGTGGACTTCTGATTATAATCATAATACTTTTTTTGCAAAATTCCCTCCTACACTTTTCAAACATAACTGAAAGTGTTCAGCTTTCAGTTGTCAGACAGTGTACATGTTCAGTGAAGCAACAAAACACACAATGTAAACAACAAAGAAATGTATGTTATGAAAGATTCCCAGACGTCTATCAAAGTACACCTTTAAATTAGTGAGCTTCAAACATTGACAAATTCCTTTCCCACCAGGCAATCAGTTCACTTTCGAACACTCAACTTCTGAACATGAAGGATAGTACTATTCAGTGATGGATCAGTGAAATGTTAAAAATGCTTCAATATTCACATCCAATTATAAATATAGGTAGTATTTTAATGGTATGAATCTCATTGTGATATAATAACTTGGGACAATTTCCATTAGACACAGGTTTATTACTGTAGTAAACAATACAGAGTTTTGCATTCAAAATGTTTATTTTACAAGGTTTCCATTTTCTTGAGATTTTAAGGGGCCAGTCTACATCCTGATCAGCACTACTACTATATATTTTAATATCTGAAATACATGGAGGTAGATGACATAATGTGTGTAGGATTTCAACAACTGCAAATTTCATATTTCAACCAATCATACAAAAGATTTAGAAGGTACATTACCACATACATGTGAGAGATGAAGACTGCCACATTCATACAAAATTTGTTTAAACAGCTACCCTTTTTATAGTATTGCAGTCAGACCTGGTTATGGTCTGAGGAAACAGGCTTGAAAGATGTTGTCTGTATAAATCTGTATAATGTCATACAGTAATAAAACTGTGTATAAAGGAAAATGTCACAATTTGTACATCCAATTAACATTTGTCTGTCACCCACATTCTTCCATTAAAATATCATTCTGAAGACACACTGCCAACGTTCAGACCTAACTTAGCATAAAGCAGAGTCATATTAAACACATTATATCTACTTAGTTAATGCACTTCAAGAATAATAGATGTTTAAAAAGGAAGATGTCAGTTACTTTAAGAACAATGTTAATATAACTAAGTTAATAAAATCTATAAAATACAATAATAGAATTTCCAAAGGTACTGACTTATTCTTGCATTTTTCTTTAAATGGTTTATAACAATTCTGTGTTTCAAAATGACTGAGGCAACTCATATTTCTTTGTCACTGCCCTATCTCAGATCAGGCGTAGAACCTCCAAGGTAGACACGTAGGTCACTAATAGTGGATTTCACTAGTTTGGCCTTTATTGTGGGTAAGCCCAAACGCTGATGTGCTGAGTATCGATGGCAACCGCCAAATGAATAATAATAATCGCCTCCCTCTTGACCTTTAATCCATAGAACATCAATTGGTGGCACCTCACTACATTTCACTGGATCCTGGAATACAAACAATGCAACACCAAGCCAGTGGGAAATATTTCTTGAACTCTTAAGGTTTGAGTATTCAAAATGAAATACTGCATTAAATTAGATCTTCAGATACCACTGGTCTCCATACAACTAAACCTAGTGAACTTTCATTCCATATAGTAACCAAAGAAATAATGTGCAATAGCATATACATAAGTCTTCTGGGTTATTAGAATCTGGTGGACACTGTAGTTCAGTATCCACTGGAAGAACCCACATGACTGTCACTTCAATAATATCTGCTGAAAGCACAGAAACCTGTATAAATTCATAAATGTTTTGACAAAATTTGCAACACCTACAGTGTAACTGAATTCATAAACTAGAACCTACTTGCAAAGTCTTCATTATGCTGTAAACTTTATCATCATTTACTTCTAGTGGAAAGGGACGAATAAGAACTCCCATTGGAATATCATGAACTTCTTTGATTAACCCTGCATGAATGCTGGTAATATCTTGTGTGCTTGATTCCAGAACTCTGCTGGTGGATGCCATCACTGCAATGAAGGAAGAATCTTGGAGAAAGCTTATTATCTTAGCCTTCTTATTACAGAGATTATAACGAATAATCAGTAATCCAACAAGAACATAAGGGTATATCACAAAACGCTTCAGTTTCTAAACATCATTATACAGTCAAAATATAATCTGAGCATAAAATTTGTCTGAAACTTTTTTTGAAATTTTATGTCCAAGACTTACACTACAAACATCTGCAATAGGATATGCAATACTGTGGGGCAGCTTTTAACAACTGCTCAACTTCTTTTACCGGATTTCCTCAGCAAACTGGAAATGCTGTTCCCTCTTTTAGGTCTAAGAAGAGGAGTCTGCTGAATATGGGTGTTGTATAAACACAGATATACCTTGTTTTTTCTAGAAGTTACAGTGCAAAATACCACTAAAATTGTTTCCATGTGACAATAAGTTAATCGTTTCAATAAGGTAACCAGTGCATTAGGTAAAGTTAGGCCTCTTTACTGCTGGAGCAAGGGCCCCAGTACAGATTAAACAGCAGGATAGGTGGGTCCCAGAGCCAGCCTGAACATTTCGGAATGGATACAAAATTCTTGCCCCTGCCAGGAATTGAACTAACATTCTGCAGTCATTCACCCCACATCCCAAGCACTGTAAATTACTCTATTCCATCTCCTCATGAAGGGTTGTTCCTGCAATTATAAATAAACCAAATTCATCAGCAAGTATCCACACACACCACTGTGAAGATGTTCTGTTGCAGGTGAAAAGATTTTATGCTTCAAACTTGGAGAAAGGGGTAGTGAGAGGAAAGACAATTGCATACCAAATGATTTCATATTTTTACTCTACATCAAAGATGAGAATAAAAAGAGTTAGGTATATTAGATGAGAAACTATTACAACATTTTGGGTGGAAAAAATTAAGCCCCATACACAGAAGAGAGGATGCATCTTAAAGAAAGGTGCTAAGATGAGAATGGGATTCAGCTCATTTACAGCAGGGTCCAAAGCTCATGTTAACATATTAATGACCTTTGTGGGCCATAAAAAAAAGGACAAAGAAATTTGTCACTGTCCATACCATGAAGGAAGGGAGCATGGGCATAGCTTAATTCTTAACTTCAGCGCAAAATGAAGGTTAGTGTTCAACTTCACACTCCAGCCACTTTACCCAAGGAGAAGGAACCCACAGTACACATTAAACTGGAAGGTGGGTGGGCTCCAGAAGCAGTCTGGATGTTGTGTTCCACAAAAAGTGAGAACCTCCTGATCACTTGTGCAACTGTTTCTTTATTGTGACAGGCTCTTCTGCAAGGCAAGATACAGCATGAATACTTTATTCTGTTAATTGTAATGTTTAATACTCTGGTAATCCAAAAATGTCTCCAGCTGTTTTTCCATACTAGTGAGCTGATATAGCAGTCAATGAATAATGCTTATACTGTGGATGATATAGAACACAAACATGTTCTCTGCCACAAATATTATCCTACAAAGCTCAGGTCCTAATCAACACTTACATTAAGCTTGCCTCAAATGAGGGCATCCTTGAATGCTCTGAAAGAAGACAACACATCAAATTACAGCAAAGAATTATATGACAACTGCCATGTACCATTCTCACAGCATGTCTGATTTCAGTTTCTGATGGTTACTTTCAATTATATCTGGATTTGGGGTAATGTCATTTCATTGATTATGGTGACCTAACAATACAGGAATAATATTCCATTAACTGTTAACCCTCTTTCCAAGTATCAATACCATTCTACAATTGCATGGCAGACATTTTTTACAAGAACTTTACATGACAACTGTTACATTAATGAAAAGGAAGTTGATGTTACCTGATATTGAAATGATGCCATTGTTTCATACATATTATGCAAAGCATACAGATATAAACAAATGTGCCAGACATGTGGCTCCCAAAGTTCTTTAAAAGAAGGCTGTTCAACTAAGGAAATCTGGCATGTGCAATGGGACAATTGTGATACCAGTCCTTGTGAACTGCTCCATTGTTACACTTAATTAGGTCATGTGAGTTTAGCTTAATGGGACCCAAAAACTATTCTAAACTTCCAATAATGTATTGTACATACTCCATGACATGAAAGAATTTGCCAAACATCCTAGCCATAAAATGTTAATAGTTACATCCCAACATAACCTAACAAGGCCCAAGTCCAACGGTTTTTCCATTTGTCAATGGCGAATCCAGTTACTATCACATTTTCTAACTTTAAAATATATCAATTTTAAGAAATTGTTATATTGGCCTCCACACCCTAATTAACAGAGAAACTTTAATTAACGTATAAAAACCCCATTACCTGATCCTGCGAAATTTTGAATACCGCTTACAACAGAATTTTTCAGAGCCAAATTCATGACATATCAACACATGACACTGGAAATATAAACACTAATCTTATCTACAATTATCACATAATCATGACATTTGTAACAATCGATAACACAAAGTGCCTACATGAAAAACACACACACACCATAAAACAAAAATAAAACTATAGATTTGTATCAGTAGTTCCTATTTGGAGTGACGATATTAAATATTAATAGTTACAGAATTTTACTGAACAAAACTGGCATTCCACGACAGTAAAGTCACATGACAAACCTTTGCATGCAAGGTCGTCCCTGCTTCCCGAACGAAACTTCTTCTTGTCATTTCCTTCCTCTTCACATGGCGTCTCGCGTTTCCTTCTAACTATTATTGTTGCGGTATCCATCCAGATTAAAATGATAAAAGTTATGTGATGATACTTTACCGAACTCGAAATGCGACAAATGTTTATCTTAACGGTGTTTAATTTCAAACTGTTTTCACCGCGGGAAATTGTGTTTTGTTCGTCTCGTTTTGCGCCGCCAACAACTGAAAACTAATTTCGCGTGTTTATTTGTACACATCCTACTCCCAATCGCTGTGTTGTTCATCAACTGTCCGTCTGTTTTTGTGTACTGCTCACCATAAAACTATCCATTTCACTACTCACAACCAGCCCTGATTATTAAATATGTATGTTCGCTTGTGCCTAATTAATAAAAATGTTGATTAATAAGTAATCATCATTGCTAATATAAACACTCCGTGGGTTTTACGTTAGAACTGAAATTAAGAGCACCTTTCTTTCTCCCCCTTTTTGCAAGGTATAACAAGTAACTAAATAATTAAATAGCAGAACTGATTCTATAAAGGAATATACCGAATCCTGTTCGGTCGTACCTCCTATACGGCGGCATAAGCATAGGCAGTATAGTGATTATACCACTTGCTGAAAGATCCGGAGTTCGATTCCTGCCACGTGCCATAGAGTTTTCTCTAATGCTTTGGAAAGATAAAATACGAGTGACAAGGGCAACTAAAATAGGTAAGTAAAAGCAAATCTATATTTCATACCTTTAAAATTAAAATTTCATTACATAATTTATTTACATTCTCGATTTCTGCAATATTTGTTTCTTTTACAAAATACTCTACTATATACTTTCCAAGCTCGGCGTGACATCCGTGGAAAAACCACCAGTCTACATCTTACATCATCACCAAGATCCTACTTATGTTAATATCTTAATACCTATAAATATTCTATTACTCTTTCACGTGTTTGTTTTTAGAAGTTAATAAAAGATATTAATATTATATTCCAACTACTACATTCAGCCACCATCGATAATGTATAATTTTACCATTTTATTGTAAAACAGAATATTGTAAGACTGTAGAATTCCACATACAACATGATGTTAGGTATACTGCCTTCTAATGATTGTGTTTCTTAACCTGATGGTGGTCGATATTTAGACCGAAACATGTAGCTTATATAAAAATGAAGTTGTGTTAGATTATTTGTTATTGTTTTGAAAATATTCTGGAGTCACAGTTCTATTAAATTAAATGTTATTAAGTGTTCAGATTTGGTTTTTGAAACATGGAATCCTTACGTAATAAAAGAGAGTAGTTAAGCTTGATTTTGAACTCTCAGACCGAAATTACCCTTCTGCAGTCCAATGTCAGAATTCTTGAATTTTCAATTTTAATCTTTGGCGTTGTGCATGTGTGTTTTATAATCTGTGGTGTTGGCCACGTGAGATAGACATGGATAAGTTGCCATGACAACAGAGTAACAACGTGTAGTGTGGTTTCGTATGTTTTTGGCGCTCACAGGCGTGTCAGTTACCTTACTGAATCCGATATTTACAAATTTATTTCGTCCGGCAACGTAGTAACGGAAAATAAAAGATATGGTTAAGCTGCATGTTAAGAGAGGCAATGACAGCCAGTTTTTGTATGAGACTGCTCTTGATAAAACAGTAGATGAAGTTATCGAAGATGTGACATTTATTTACAACGGAAGATTGAAAGTCGGCCGAATATGCAGTGGTAGGCTTTTGTTATAGATCTACTCTCGTTTGCTTCAGCTTCTGTGAAGTTAGGTTTTGTTCTTTTCATTTCGTGTAGGTTATATTTGTGTTGCATTAAAAAAAATTAACCTTCGTCTCAACACCATAATGTCCTAATAACGTGGATAGTAAGGGTCACTCGTCCAAATTCTAATACCTGCGCACTACAAGGCAATGGCCTTGTAGTGCGTAGTGATAAGATTCATACTGTACCTAACACACAGAAAAATTGTATGTAAGTTTTGGCATAGAATTGAAGAATTGTAGGCTTATGAGATCACCATGTTGTATGTGTTGCTGTGTTTGGGTACGTGTATCTAATGGTTTCACCCTGATGAACCAGCTGACCAATTTTCATTATACTTGGCATGGATGTTGTCAGTAATAACTACATGAGGGCATGCAAGTGTTAAGTAGGGCACTATTGTGAGCATTATGTGTTCTGCTTGGGGTAAGTCCATTGTTCAAGGAGAATTCAAGCAAGCATCTTTGATTATATATTTGGAAAACACATATAGACATATTTTTGCCTGCTTTGGGAGAGAAGAGTCTCACTGTGATGCTGTTGCTAGGATTCAGGTAATACAAACTCCTGAGTGAAGTTTTTTTTTCACATAGGCTACTATTTTATATCAATCACACAATGGGCTTTTCATTGCCAGTTTTTTAAAATCGTTAAACAAAGAGAAGGAGAGCACACATTCTACCTAAATAACAGTTGTGTAATCTTGGCTGAAGCATATACAGAAGGAAAAAGGCTGTGTGACTTCAGTGCAGAAGTTTTTCCATTCCATTAACCTTTAGACGCCTAATGTCAACTATAGTGGTTGTACCGCACTGCTAACCTCTAAAGTTGCATTTTATATATTTATTCAACAAATATAGGTACTGAATATTTTAAACATGGTATATACTCTCAGTTTTTTTCTCTTCAAAATGCAGTTTGTTTCATAATTCTAATATATTTGGTTCCTGTATTATTCACATTTTATATACAGGGTGTGCTAAAATTAAAAAAATAATTCCGGCGCCAAAAGGTTAA
>Ga0131853_10018987_pt1 | contig 12509 bp, 10 predicted proteins | sample TergutLab28metaG_FD_92764 | JGI IMG/M metagenome (GOLD analysis project Ga0131853, IMG submission 92764) | Labiotermes labralis P1 segment gut microbial communities from Petit-Saut dam, French Guiana - Lab288 P1 (version 2) (version 2) | ecosystem: Host-associated > Arthropoda: Insects >...
ACACATTCTCCCTACTCTCCAGGTCTCATCTCATGTGATTATTGGTTGTTTGCATGCGTGAAAGAACATTGTCGTGGAAAACGATTTGAATTGGAGGATATCAATGCTGCTATCACTGCCTCTTTACACCATCTGAGCAAGGACAATTACAGAGCTGCAATTGATCATTTACCACGTAGATGGGAAGAGTGTGTGGACAGTTCTGGTGATTACATTGAGTAGAAGAGATATGTGCAGACATTCAGGAATATCAGTTTTATTGTTATCTTGTATTTTGTTATTGCAAGAAAATCGTACCCAATATTTCTGAAGTGGCCCATGTACGTTTCCTAAATATACCATTAGCAACCCAATATTTCTAGGACTGCATGGGTGTGCATCACAAAACTAGGGTTTGTTGCTGCAATTCAGAAATTCCGTTAAGAGAATTCGGTATTTAATTTGAAAGACTTCCTTTGATACTCAAAATTCAAGTAGGCTTAAATGATACCTGAAATTTGCATCATCACATTACAGCGTTACAAATCCCAACAGTTTAATGTCAGTTATGAGAATATTGAATTATGCACAGACCAGTATTATTATAAATGTATTACAGAATGTTTAACCTTTAAACATTGTGAGTTTGCATACATGCACAAAAAACACTGCTAGAAATTTATTTTATTTATTTAGGAAACAAGGAATCCAGCATTTTTAAAACATGCTGCTTAATCTCTTCTGTTTTCTACAAAATGCCGTAATTTTATGTTTTGCTGTTCAAATAATACATTTTTCATAAACCATGCAGTACAGTTTGAATATGAACATGGTAGTTGTTCCAGATGTGAAGTGTATGATAACGAATGTGCGTTTGATGTTGTGCATATAGTGACCACTGTGCTTGAAACATTTGTATGTGATGAAATGAAATAGTTAAGTGCCAACAACCTTTTGTCACATGGGATTATAAATGGCCTATTGCTATACGTGGAATGGCCTTTCAAATCTGCACTATGGCCATTAAGGCTCACCATTTTAATAGGCTGTTTGCTCATGCACAAAGAAACTATACATTCTTGGTAAACAGCAACCAAATTAATGATATTTTAGGTTCTTATGGCCATGAGTATGAAAACTATAATCTTGTGAGACGTGAAGCTCTGTAGTTCAATGGTGAGGTGCCGATATTTTGGAGGAATCTGTTGCCTCCATTCTGAGGATGGAAGAGTTAGTACCTGTCTACGGACTATTCAGTGTCACATCCCAGAAGACCATAATCTTCAGCTACCACTAGCTAACCAAACGATACAGAAAGGTTACCTCTGTGACATTTGTGAATGATAAGTGAAAGTAAGATGCTAGGTTTAAGTTGGAAATTGTTGCAGGTGATGTATGTGGCTGCCACTTATGGACCTGTCTTGAATTTTAGCCAGATTTTCTCGCAAGGGTTAATTTAGTTACAGAATTCAAGTCATGTTACAGCTGTGAGATCCACATTTAATTGCAGGTGATTTAAGTAGCACTGATGCAGGTTGATAAAGATGAGTGTTTGTGAACTGCGAACAAAAGGTATTCATCTTTGTACTATACACTTGTGTAACAAAGATATCTTGCAAACATATGTAATGATTTGTTTCAGGGGCTGTTATTACTCATGCCAATATACATGCCCAGATATCTTCCCTTGTTGAGGCCTGGGGCTGGACAGAAAAGGACATTGTACTTCATGCATTACCACTTCATCATATACATGGGATTGTGAATGTTCTCATGTGTCCTCTTGCAGTTGGTGGCAGGTATTCCAATGTTCTGGAGAGTCATGTAACCAAATATGAATACCATATATGGCAGTGTATAATACGTATTTAAATAATCCATGACCATACATTTGTTGGTTTCTTTGCCATATTTAATGATAAGTTTGTGTCAAGTAGCATTTTTTATGTACTGGTAATTTAATTATGGCAGTAGTTCAATATAATGGCTTTATATGAAACGTAAAGATGTTCATTCTGATGGGTACTTGTAATATCCAGAATCGGTTGAAATAATTGACATAATCTTTAACCTTTATTTTAATCGTTTGCCTATATGGTATGATTATAAGAAATCATCCATGAGCTGTGCTTTACTATGTAGTCCTGAGTCCATTGATACTTTGAACACATCTGTCAGCTGATGTAGTTAACCATTAAATGGCAGGCTTTAAATTGCAGTAACTTGATCTGTGCTATGATGTTTCTTGGCTGGGTATTTTAGTGCTTTATGAGAAATGTGAATATTAATTGTATTTTAACTGAATAAGATAAAATTATGATATAAATATCATTTTGGAGAAAATACAACTGTGCAGCATGTGTTAAAAATGCAGTAAATATCCTTGTTGCCTAAATATATAACAAGTTTTAAATTCCTTTTACTCACATTTTGGTTGGTTATTATGTTGGACTGCAAGAAGGAAAATGGGGGAAATCCCTGTATCTGGCATGGGATAAAAAAAAAGGCATTTTAGTTTGAGTCTTCAGTTTTGCATAGGGAGGTTGTACTTCGTGTTTTGTTGCTGTTCCTTACATTCTATGAAGCCAGCTCTGTTCATACATAATCCCACATCACACATGTGGCACTTCACTGTTACCTCTCATGTTATGCCTCTAGCCTAACACAAGCAGCATCACAGTTGTTTTAATGGAACAGGCCAGTGCTTATTGCCACTGGAGTTCATTCTTCCGATACTGCTTGCAGTACTTGCTGGTTTCTGTGATGGCCTCTGTGATATTTTCATCCAACCACATGCAGAAATAACATAGCTATTCAGAAGAGGCAGATCTAACAGATGAAGTAACAGTTTTTTTGCCCACTTCCACATATCTGAACTAATGGAGTAGCTGTTGAGCTCCCTGTCTCACAGCAAGTTTGTTTCATAACATTCCCTTTTTCATCACAGAAATAACCTTGTGCTGGTTCGTCGCAAATGTTCATCAACATGTGAATAACTCTGTTGTCCGTCCACAGTATTACCATCAAGTTAGCTCTGGTTATTTGAATCTCACACCATTTCAGTTTTAATTTCTTTGTCCCTAGGTTCTGAGGCATGCCCTTTGTATTTGGTGTGACTATCCCACAACAGTTAATTTTTTTCTTTGCAAAATCATCATCTAAGTCAGAGGATGAGAGTAAATTGTCCATGTTCAGTTTGTGATCACGTCCTTTTACTTTCTTATCAGGTCTGTCACTGTGGCATATGTTGCTGCCAAATGTGCCCTGAGTTGGCATGCCTTCCCCAAGCACACTTTTCATGTCCTAAGTGTATCCATTGGTCTCACCTATTTTTATATTTTTATACTGAAACAGTCGTGTTTCTTAATAATATGTTCGAAAAGTTCCCTCCCTTTGATGAGAAGAGTGATGTTCTGTACTGCCAGATGTTTTTACCAGTTGCAGTTTTATAGTCACAAATCTTGTTTGTTGATTTTTAAGTAACTGATGTGAGTAGTGTGAACTCACGATGTGCTGGTGTGATGTGGCATGAGTCACAGACCACCAGTCATATTTTAGTTTGCCTGTACATTTGTGTCATCTCAGTGTGCTCATAAATTTGAGATTTCTATGCTGTATGCAACAGGCATGAATTGTCTTTCGTGGTTTGTGAATGTAAATACTGTGCTACACAAGCCCTTTTTATTGTGATAATACTGTATAGGTTGCTGTACAGTGTAACAAGAGGGTTTTTAGTGTGGAAGCCTGCATAAGGTGGGAAATCCTATAAAAATATTCATTCAGTCATTCATTCTGTAGTTGTCTTCTGACAGGTCCATAGCCTCTACTGAAGGGAGTCTTTCACAGAGTGTGATCTGATGCTTCCTTCAATTTCCAGTATCCTGTCTTTTCCGTAAGGTCATCCAGTAGCTGTTTACATCTTCTTCCTCATCTTTCCATCACTTCTGTCCTTCCCTCTGTATTTCCTTCACTAACATGTTTTAAAAGGTCGTTCATAGGCAAGATATGACCAATTCAGTTAGCGTTCTTCCTTTGTATGTAATTTATGTAGGATATTCCTGTCCTCCATGACTGTATGTAATATTTCAGTTCTCATGTGATCAGTCCATCTACTTCCCAAAGTGTCCAAATTTCAGTACCATTCAAAGCTGTGCTCCACTTCACTAGTGTCTTCCTGGAATTTAATTCTAATTTGTTGATGGAGAGAGTCGTCTTTTTATTGAACGCTGCTTTTGCCATGGCAATCCTGGATTTAATTTTGCATGTACATCATGAGAAGAATAATCAGACCCGTGTTCTTTATGAAACAAATTCGGGAAGGTACAGAGGGCAAATTTTCACACTATCTTTTGAAAATTTAAGTGTTGAGGGGAGGGAGTACTGGCATTTTCAGTAATTTTTTGGCACTACACATACAGCTAACCATTCATTTGCTGCCTTTGTAAAATTTTTGGACACCAAATAGTTAGTCATCCTTTGCAGCATGCTAGGTCTCCCAGTCTGACAGTGTGTCTGTGGTGCACACACACGCACAACACTCTTAAAGAAATTGTCAGGGATGCAGTGTCAGGAATTTCTAGACAAGAAATTCAGGTAATTCTCTGTAATTTATTCACCAGGTGTCCAAGGATGTCTTGAGAGTTGAAAGATTTCATTTTGAATGCCTGCTCTGATATGCAGGAAGTTACACAATAAAGATTGTTAATGCAGGTTTATGAGTGAGGTTTTAGATTCTACAAGTAGGTTCTGCTTTCAGCAGGGCCATGCCAGGTTGTTGCTTGCCTATCACGTCAGAGGCCTGAGTTCATTTACATGCCAGTGTGGGATATGTGATAGACAATGTGGCAGTGGAATGGGTTTTGTCTTAGTACTTTGGTTTGTATCCTGTAGGTATCATTCCCCAGATACTTGGTACTCCTTCATTCGATCACAAAAAGTTTTTTTATTTTATTTCTTTATTTTTATTTTATGTGGGACTAAGTAGGGCTGAGCACTGCAGAAGGGGCAGTGATGTTGTTTGCTCTGCAGCAGTGATACCATTCACTATGGTGAGCATTCCTGGCATTAAAAAAAATCATGTGCACTTTGATGGGTTTGTAGATTCTGTGAGTAAGTTATGCTTTAAGCTGGACACTTTGTATCACTGACACTACATAGTCTTTGTGATTGAGATTTGTTGATACATAACACATATTTTATATATATTAGTTATTATTTCAAATATTCATAAGTGTAATGTATAATGTAGTATGATATGATATAAATTATATGCAGTTTATATAGTATTCCAAACAGCTTTTGAAGATTACTTGTGTTTATCATAGTGTAAACTTTTTATGCTATTATGATTAATGCACCATAGTTGTACTTGCCACTTGATTTTCTTTGCCAAATCAGTTACATTAAAATGTAGCAGCAAATGTTTATTTTTAAACAAATGCAGTTTTTGGATTATTATTGAGTGGTATTGATTCCGTCCCCCTCAAGTGTGGCAGATTCTTTGCACTTTTGTGTATAAAGGGGCGATGTTACTGATTGACTGTATTTTAAAGTTATACATGCTGTGCATTAGATTCATATTAGCTATTTTATCTGCCCAACCCTGTAGTGAGCAAAATGTGCATTAAAGGGTTAATTGGATAACATAGCTAATATGACTGTATGTGTTTTATCTTCTTAATGATTCTCCAAATTTTAGTAGAATTTTGAATTACGATAAAAGTTGTACAACAGGTTTTATGTCATCCATGTTTCTTTGTTACAACTACTAAATTGTTTGAGAGTAGTGTCAGGTCTTATGCTTGTTACATCATTGAAAAATTTTGTATATCACACACACACACATATTACGTCACATCCTATGCATGCACCTGTTTCATTAACACTTTAGTGATGTATTTTAAATGGCCCATCCCAAACTGTGTACTGAGTATTTGTCTTTGCTAGCTGACAAGGCTGCTGCTGAACCAAAAGATTTCTGTCAAGTGAGCACTATCACTAGTGGTTCTAAGTGGTAGCCCTTTAGCAGCTGTGAGTAAGCTTGGAGGGTTAAGGTTTAAGTGTACAGCGTGATGTACCATTAATGAAATATCAAGAAGAATAATGTTTGTAATTCTGTGCGTCATGACTTCATTGTTCATGAACAGAAGTATTTGTGGCCTTGAATATAGTTGCTGTCCTTGTCACTATTATAGTATATATTGGCTAATGTTTTAAAGAAGGAGTAGTACTTGAACTGAGTAATGAAAATTAACTCACAGTTAAAAAGAGAGGATTTGGGAATGAGGATATGAGTAATTCCCAAAAATTATATTGGAATGCTTGAATGTCTTTTTAACAGCTGTGGCTAACATAATAACAAGAGTGTGCAGCAAATTTTATAATAAATACAGGTGTTTTGTATTAGAGCTGCAGGAGGAAGTGGGCAGTACAGAAGTAGGACACAGAAAAGTTACGTATATATGTACTGCCAACTGTAGATTTTATTTGTAGTAACTGAAGGTGGAGACTTTGAGATTTGAACACTTGTCAGAGAGTACATATTTCTACAGTTGCATTGTGTTGGTAGTGATAATTCTAAAATGTAATCATGTGTGATTGTGTGGATTTTTTAGGTGTGTTATGCTTCCAAAATTTGAGGCTGCTCGTGTGTGGAGTTACCTTTTAGCGATCAACATGCCAGCAAATGAACGAGTGAACATGTTCATGGCAGTTCCAACTATGTACATGAAATTAGTAGAAGAATATGATAATATTTTTACCAAGAATTCACGCATGCAAGAGTACATACGAACAGTATGTACACATAAAATAAGGTTAGTATGTTTATACTTCTGTAACCTGTACCTGAAAATTTAACTGGAAGTAGCTTACAAACTTTGGCGACTCCCATCTTCTTTCTTGTTTCTTGCATATTTTTTCCACCCCTCTGACCTGCCCAGTTGTTTATCATTCCTCTCCTTAAACCTGTCATCCCCCCTTTCTCATTATGTTTATCCTGTTTATGCTTGTGTTTGCTTCCCTTTTGCAGTATTTATTTCCCATCCCAGTAATTGTTATTCTCCCACTTCCTCCTCCTCCTTTATGTTAAAAAGAAATTCCTCACCTCCACCCCCTACCTTCCTTTCTTTTGTCCTATCCACACCTTTGCCACTTTATTTCCTGTCACATATATCTTTCCTTGTCCCTTTTGTTTGTCCTTGCCCCATTATCCTGCCTCTCTTTTTTTTTACTGTCATGTATTTCAAGCACATGTCTCTGGCTGTTGGGCAGTTACTGCCGTATATTGCCTAGTAGTAACAGAGTTGCATTCAAGCATTACACCTAATACTTGCACTGTAGTTGAGCATAATGGCAGTGGCCTATAAGGTATGCTTGAATGGTTGATTCTGCCAGTATCATGTTTGACATACACTCTGGTATTATATGTAGAACTGTGACAAAATTGTTGGGAGCAGTCAGAAAATAATGCCTCCTGTTTTTTTAATCGAATGCTGTTTTTAAGTTGGACATATGGTGATTTCATAGATCTACGCCCTAACTGAAGGCATAGTAATTTTTAACATACTTTCTGTCTTTGTTAACACTTCTTCTATCTTTGAACAAGAGCTTGTACTCACACCTGCAAACATTTCCCTCCCTTTTCTGCAGCTGCAATCATACAGTGTTCTGTAGGGCATCATTTTTTTAAAGGATCAAGCAGTTGATAATCTGATGGTGCAAGGTCAGGCCTGTAGAATGAATGTGGCAACACTGTCTGTCCATAGTTTGTGATGACCTTTGTGATGCAGAGACTTGTGTCCAGCCTACTGTTGCCATGGAGGAGGAACCTTTCAGACATTTATCTTGTGGTTTGAACTTGAGGGCAAGGATTCAGACTTCTTAAGGTTTGAGTACAGTGGTCGGAGTTCATCGTTGTCCTCCAAGGCAAGAAGTTCATAACAACAACACATCTGTCATCCTAAAACACACCTACCATGATTTTTCCAGCTGATAGTATACTCTTGAATTTCTTCATCCTTAGGAATGTTGTTTGGTCATTCCATTGATTGCTGCTTGGGTCCAGGTTCCAAGTGGTGGACTCTGGTTTCATCCCACATGACAGTCTGTGACAGGAAGCCCTCACCTCCAGCATCATATTGGTGCCAAAAAAAAGCGGCAGTTGCTTGCATTGTTTGTAATTGTCTTGTCTCTTTCAATGCATCTGTCAGCATGAGTGGCACTGAAGGAGTGTAGACCTTGGAATAGCCATGCTTTTAACTTACTCCCATTATACTGCCTTTTCCAGTAGGTAGTGTATAGCATAATTCATCAGTTGCAACATGATGTTTACTGCATATCAGTTCATCAACCTGGCAGATGTGAAGCATCATCGCAGTGCAGGTTCAGCCACTCTGATATGTCTGTCATGAAGTGCTGCTGCTCCTGTTTCAGCTTCTGTAATCCCTGTTATCCATCATACAGTACTTGTTCTGAAGTGTCCTTGGACCAGAGTATCTACTTTCGTTTCAATAAACCATTCCACACTCTGTGCCTTCTCGTGCGAGTTTATGGCATAGAGCTGATACGTCGTACATACTCACACATATGTATGCAGTGTAGTAGCAAACAAGAGTACTGTCAACTACCAGGTATGCAGTGAAGCTTTGCTGCAGTCTGTCTCAAGTGATACAAAACACAATGTCTTCATTTTCATAAAGTTTTTATTCACAAGTAAAGTTTAAAGATAGTTGTCTGTACATCCTGTATAATTCTCGGGTATGTAATGGACACTCTTGTTTTGCATCTATTTTTAAATTTTGCAGAGGACATCCCATTGTGTTATTACACCAAAAGAAAACGGATCGTTTCAGGTTTCATTCAAAAACAACGATATATGCCTTTATTTTTATTTTCACCTTGACAGCATGGTTCGGTCAATTGACCATCATCAGGTCATCTATACAAAACTTAGCATCAGGTGTATGTAGTGCAGATAGCATACATTGTAATGTGGGATCCCATAAAACTTACAAACTGTATTAAAATAATATAAAATGACTGGTTTTTAGCCTGTGATCTATCAAAATGTTGTGTAATGCTGTGCAATTGTCAGATGCTGGAACAAAATTGAATATTTATTATAAATTTAAAAGCTTTCCTTTTCTGAGTTGATGATATTAAAAATATATGTTTGTTATTTGCAGTCACAAGATTTTGCACATGATGTAAAGCAGGGGGTTGTGACTTTTTTGTTGTATACACATATTTACGGCTGGTAAATGTAGTATTCTTAGTCTCTGTTTTGTGTTTGTATTTATGTCAGTGGGTGTCTTATTCACATCAGTGTAATCTGTAATTTGTGTGTACCAAGGTAGTAACCATTAGTTTTGCGATGTATCGTAGGCTTGGCATATGCGTGTGTGCATATGGCATTTCAAAGTTGCAGCCTTCCAGTGTTTTTAATTTTTCATGCCATTGAACCTCCAGCCAGTAACATGGAAAAATGGGCAGCCCATTTTTGTGAACTCAGAACATGGATCATTCCAGCTGAAATATAATTCACTGATACTTGAACATGATTAATTTTCTCTCTCTCTCTGTCTCTATCTGCTGCACTCAACATTTACTGTCCATTTTTAAAAGGGTAATTAAAGTGCCATGTAGCACACAAGAAAAGCGTGAGTACATGACAGAGGATGACTGCTGTGCTTGTGACCTGTTTGGCAACTTATTTAAGCAGTTGCCCACTCTTTGTCACAAGTGTCTTCAGGAGGAGGGAGAGTGGAAGTGGACAGGACTAGTGACTCATTACAAAATGGCACTGATGTTTTACTAAAACTCCTGGGATGGCTTCGAGTCCACAAAAAGGGAATGGGGTTATTTTAAATGTACATATGTTAGAAAGTATCCAAAATGTATTTTTAAAAATTGAGGAGGAGTGATAGAGAAATCACTTAAGTATCATTTGTCCATGTCAGTCACATGGCTAATCAGCACACTTTCTTTGACCATTGGACATATTTCTGTTTGCACTCATAAACAAGAGGTATTAGGCTGAGCAACAAGCCACGCATATACTACGCCCATCTCTGCTTGGTATGTGGTACATCTGGGGCCTCTTACAGTGTCTTGAGTGAACCAAAAGGGTGGTAGTCTGAAGGAATGAGGTCTGTTCAGAGGATGCTCTAAAACTGCAAACTTAGGTTAGTGAAGCGTTTCAACCGTGTGGCTGCAGAGTGTGGGTAATGCAGCAACACTGCAACTGCCCACCATAATATTTGGCATTTGCTGTGAATTGCTGGCTTCAGTATGTCTTGCAGCATGTGACAGTAATGAGCACTCTTTACTGTTGAGCCCTTCTCTACATAATATTCCACTGTCATCCCCTGTGCATCCCAGAAAAGTGTAAGCATTGCGTTTCCTGGTATTCCTTGTGTCCTGACCATCATCGTGACAAGCGGTGAGGTGTTTCCATTTCAAACTTTGGTGTTTGCTCTCCAGCTGAAAGTCCTAGATCCATGTTTTGTTTCCAGTAGTGATGAATCTTAAGAAGGCATCACTGTGGTCACAATACTGATTCAGAAGTTACTGACAGACTTCCAAATGGTGACATTTGTGTTTTTCAGTAAGCTGTTTCAGAGCATGCCATGCATAGACCTTACAAAAGCCTAAGTTTATTGTGGGTGATTTCATGGGCAGAAACATGACTAATATGCAGATGGGCTGCTACCTCGTCGCTGGGTACGTGCCTAGTTGCCCAAACCACATCACAGACATGTTCAGAAGTGTCCACAATATGGGATGTGGTTGGGAAGCGTGATTATTCATGGATGACACTTGTGTGAACGTCTCTGATATTCTCATTACAACCGTACAAGCTTTGTTGATGCAAAACATTGCTTTCAAATTGTGCTGGCAGTTGATTATAGATTTCTGCCTGTGATACACATTCAGCCCACAAATAATGGATCACATCATCCTCTAGTTGGTGTATACAGAAATGGGATTTGGCCATGTTAACAGTGGCATAACACACCAGCAACTGATGAGAATAATTTGAAGCTGAGTCACAACTACAACAAACAGCACTTACATATGCATGTGCAAGCAACTGTGCAGCCAACAGACTAAAGAGTTTAAAAAATGATTGTTGGTACTCTTTGACCCTTGTATAAAATAAATGTAATGGGATGGCATTTCTCCACATTCCACCTCACTTTTAAGTACTGTCAACAAATCATATCCGCATGTTGCTTTCAGGTATCATGTATATTGGATTCATTATTTAATTTCCTTTTCCTGAGTGTATCTGAAAGGATGCATACCTGTCTTGTTTGTGAGTGACCATGATATATTGACTTGAAGGACGAAGACATTGAATGACCCCCACAAATTGTGCTGTGTTTAAGACATTTGTTTTCTGTTTTACTAGACTAATGGTGAGTGGTTCATCTCCTCTGCCATCTCCACTGTTTCAACGATGGGAGGAAATCACTGGACACAGGCTTCTAGAGAGGTATGGAATGACAGAAACTGGAATGGTTCTTTCCAATCCCCTTAAAGGTGTTCGAAATCCAGGTGAGAACCACAGAATTATGCATGAAGATAGCGTTCAGTAATGCAACAGTCCTGCCAATACCACCGTTTTTTCCTTGATATACTCCAGCCCTATTAGTATGCTGAACTGCGTATGATGTTAACAGTGTTGTTTTCAGTTTGGGCAGCAGACTTGAAACATCGCTATTATTCATTGTGTCATTGTATTACACAGTATTGGATCTCTTGATTATTTGTTACATACAGTATTTCAGAACTTATTGGTTATGGAATGCATAACTTAAACCTTTAATAAAAGGCTGAAACAAGAAAAAATGATAGTAATAATGCTTGTGGTTGTGGTGGTGGTAGGAAAGAAATATAGGGTTGGGCAATGAAATGGAAAAAAAGTAAGGGGAGGTTGGCTCACTGTAGTAGAGTGGGGAGGTGGGGAACTAACCTCTCCCCTTCTGTAGCTCCTACCATTTAGTAGCAATGCAGCAGTGGATGGGTGAGGAGCGTGCTTTTGCTGTTAAGGCTTATTATCAAAATGGAGGGAGTTTGGTGTGGGCTCAGCGCACGTTCCGCACTCATTTCACTGTTCCGCATAACTGACCGGTTCCATCATACCATGAGATAAACACATGGGTATAAAACTTTGAGGTGAGTGGATCAACATCTAAAAAAAAATAGGTGGCAGTCAAAAAACTGTGCGAACTTCAGAGAATATTGAGAGAGTTAGAGAGGCGTTTGAGAGAAGTCTGCGCCAATCTGCCGTGTGACACGCAACCATTCTTGGAATAACTCCAAGGTCCGTGCGAAGAATTCTTCACAATGATCTTCACTACCACCCGTACAAGATCCAGATCATTCAGGCTCTGAATACTCATGATTATGGGGCTCGAGTACGCTTTTGTCAGGAAATGCTGGACCTAATCGGCGAAGACAAAGACCTTGTGAATAACATTTGGGTGAGTGATGAAGCACATTTTCATGTAAGTGGATTTGTAAAC
>Ga0131853_10018988_pt1 | contig 12509 bp, 12 predicted proteins | sample TergutLab28metaG_FD_92764 | JGI IMG/M metagenome (GOLD analysis project Ga0131853, IMG submission 92764) | Labiotermes labralis P1 segment gut microbial communities from Petit-Saut dam, French Guiana - Lab288 P1 (version 2) (version 2) | ecosystem: Host-associated > Arthropoda: Insects >...
CCATAACCGGCCAATAGTTCGTTAATATAAATAGAGGCCGATGGTATCCCCATACCGGTACCCTGCACCGATATTTTTTGCCCTTTATAATAACCGGTGTACCCTAACATATTACGTACGGTGTTATAACAAGTAGCATCGGTTAAAAAATTTTCGGCAATAAATTTAGCGCGCAAAGGGTCGCCGGGCAATAAAACACTTGGGGCTATATCGCCCAGTTTAGCTTGATTATGAGCTGTCATTTTTACTCTCCTTATAGATAATATCTTTAATAAATTTATGATAAATTAAGGCATACAAGCCGCCAACTAAAACAAAAAGGCAAATGGTTAACACGGCATAACTATGCTCTGGGGCACGTACAAAGATAGGCAAAGCCAGTAAAGCAAAAGTTGTAAGTAAAACCAGCAAAATGGTAACTTGCAGTACTAAGGCAATTAATAAAAATAATAAATTTTTAGCTTTCATCTCTTTTAATGATAGTAACAATTTAAAAACAATTATTACTTGTCCCTATTCCTTATTCTTATCTTTTTTAAAATCTTGTATAAAGCTAATCAGCAAAATAACTACACCAATAGTAACGGCGCTATCGGCGATATTAAAGGTAGGAAAACGCTGCCAGCTTAATATTCTTAAAAGAGGGATATTTTCTAAACCCGATAAACCAAAAAAACGAATATCGATAAAATCTACCACGCCGTCCGGCCTAAAAATACGGTCGATGATATTACCAATCCCGCCGCCAATAATAATAGCTAAAGCCCAGCGTTGCAAAGGGGTAAAACTTTCTTCGTTACTGGGTTTTAGCCGCAGCTTAGCTTTTACTTGGTTAAATTGAGCAGGTGTTAAAATAATGGTAGTAATTAAAATTACCAAAACAATTAAAGGAATAATACTAAAAGCAAAGGTTCTTACACCATCGGGTAAGTTGGCGCCTATCGAAAAAATAACGCCGGGATTACGCACGTGGATAATTTGAAAAAAACCATCAAAGGCGCTAAAATAAATGGTAAGCGGCCACCCCAGCGGAATATTAGCCACAATAAAGGCTTTAGTTAGCTGGTCTATAATAATAATTATAGCCGTTAAAATAAAAGGAAGCGCACGTTTAGCATTAACATTCATTTTTTTTAACACCCCGTTGGTAAATCTATTAAAGTTGTTTCTAAGTTAAAATGGTTCGTAAAATAATTTTTAAAAGCGATAAGACCGGGCATTTCGCTTTGGTAATGGCCGCCGGCCATTACACTAAAATTATTTTCGGCACAAAAGTGATAAAGGCTGTGTTTAACCTCACCGGTAATAATGGCCTCGTAACCCAGCCCGTAAACCTTTTGAAAGATAGTAGTAGCTCCGCCGACAATAACGGCTATCTTAGTTACCTCTTCTTTAAAAGGCCAAATAGTTACCCCTTCGCTGCCGTAAACTTTAGCGGCTAACTCCAGCACATTGGCCGGTTTTTCTAGCTTACCGCCAAAACCAATCCCGTCTATTACCTCTATATCGCTTAACCCGGCCCGGTTGGCCACCGTCATATTATTACCAAAAATAGGGTGAGCATCTAGCGGTAAGTGCATAGCGTATAAAGCTATATTATTTTCAATCAGTTTTTTAATATTATTGTAGTAACTGCCGCTAATAGCTTTACTCGGCTCGCCCCAAAATAAACCATGATGCACAAAAAGTAAATTAGCTTGCTGCTTAACAGCTAAATTGATGGCAGCCGCACTAACATCTAAGGCAAAGGCTACTTTGGTGATGTTGGCCTTTGTATCCCCCAGCTGGATACCGTTTAGGCTTGGGTCGTAACTAAATTTTTCTGCCTCAAAGAGGGTTTTTAACTCTTTATCAAGCTGCTGTAACTTCATTTATTTATCCTTAGAGCAGTTTTATTTTAAAACTACTGGATTGCTTCGCTAACGTTTGCAATAACAAAATAACTTATCTTAAATTTCTATAGTTAGGCCATCGTAGGCGGCGTAAAGGCCCGGCGGTAACTCGTTACTTAGTTTAGCATATTCTACATCGTGGGTAAAGTGGATAAAATAACTTTTATTAGCTTTAATTTTTTGGGCTATCACTATGGCTTCTTCAATGTTAAAGTGGGTGTTATGCGGGCGGTAACGCAAAGCGTTAAGCACCAAAGTATCAATATTACTAAGCAAAGCAAAACTTTCTGTGCTAATATAGCTGGCATCGGTAATAAAAGCCAGCCGGCTGTTCCCGTTAGTGATAAGATAACCCAAAATATCCAGCCCGCCATGCTTAACCGGAATAGGCGTTATGGTAAGCTCGTTAATGCGGATAGAGCCGGTTATCACGTTAAAAGTCATCGCCGGAATACCGCCGCCGGGTTGCTTGGGATTAAAAAAATAATCATAAGTTATTTTTAATTCTTCGATGGTAGCTTGGTTAGCATATAAAGGGATAGTTTTGCCCTGCATTAGCTGGTTAAAGCGGCGCATTTCGTTAAGGCCACTGCTGTGGTCGCAGTGGTTATGGCTTAACAGCACGGCATCAAAGTGAGTTATGTGGTGTTTTAGGGCTTGCTCGCGTAAATCGGGTGAGGCATCTAACAGTAAGCTGGTTTCGCCGCTTGTTAAATAAAGGCCGGTACGCAGCCGTTTATCTTTAGGATTAGCCGATAAACAAACCGGGCAGCTGCAACCAATAACCGGTATACCATCGCTGGTGCCGGTGCCTAAAAATTTAAGAGTTAGCTTACTCATAACTATGGCGCGGGTTTAAAAATTTACGGACTAACTTAGCCATACCGCTGCCTTCGCTGCGGTAATCAATTTTTTCTAACTTGCTCACAATATGCATAACACATTCGCTGGGCCGGCTTTTAGGTTCGGCTACTAAAAAAGGCACTTGCTTACGCACCGATTGGCTAACGACAGGGTCATCATAGATAAAACCTAAATAATCTAGCTTTAAATTTAAAAATTGGCTGGCAATAGCAATCACACGCTGCTGTACTTTTTTAGCCTCCGTTACACTTTGGGCACGGTTAATAATAAGTTTTAAGTTAAAATCTTGGCTTTCAATCTCGGTACTGATAATTTTAATTAACCCGTAAGCATCGGTAATAGCGGTAGGCTCGGGGGTGGTAACAATTAACACATCATCGGCGGCCTCGACAAAACTAAGCACGTTACCCGATACGCCGGCGGAAGTATCCACAATTAAAATATCGGCATAAGCCAGTTCTTGCAGCTGGGTAACAAAGTTTTGCCGTTCATCTTCATCAAGATTGGCAATTTTAGAAAAACCCGAAGCTCCCGGTACTATCTGAATACCGTAATTAGTTTCTATAATTACCTCACGCATAGTTTTTTGCTTACGCACCACGTGATAAAGGTTATATTTAGGGATAACCCCCATAATAACATTAATATTGGCAAGGCCTAAATCGGCATCCATGACAATAACTTTTTTGCCCAGTCTAGCGTAAGCTAAAGCCAAATTAACCGACACATTGGTTTTACCTACTCCACCCTTACCGGAGGCAATGGTTATAATACGTAATTTTTTATCGTTATGCTCGGGGGTGAGCGATTTCATCATTGCCCGTAGCTCTTCAGCCTGATCTGCCATTTATTTACTTACCTCAATTAGCTATCAACTCTTAACTATCCGTTATCAACTAAATATAGTCGTTTTCTTCATCTAGCTGTCTAATTATTTTATCGACAACTCGTTTATTAAAACCACTTAATTTACGCCAAATAGGCACAATACTCGCCGCTTCTATCTCGCTAATACCCACGTTTTGCCCGGTAGTTATATAAGCAATGGCCTCGCGTTTTTCTATTAACGGCGTAAGCACCGTACCAATACGTTTAGTTTCATCAAGCTTAGTTAAAATAATAGCTTTATAATTTAATACTTTAAACATACTTAAAATTTCGGCCACATCGCTTTCTTTAGTGCTGGCGCTTATGCACAGGTACACATCTTTTTGCAAGCCAAACTTAGTTAAAGCTTCGCTTAAATTAGCCAACGTTACCACCGCAAAAGGGCTGCTGCCGGAAGTATCTACAAAAACCACATCGGCCTCGCGGGTTTCGTCTATCGCTTTGTTTAAATCTTCAAAATCGTTTACCCAAATGGCCGAAGTATGTAATATTTTAGCATAAGTATTTAATTGCTCATTAGCCCCTATTTTAAAGTTATCCATATTAATAAACCTAATGGCCACTTTGCCGTCGCGGTTTACTTTGTGGTCGTCGGCATTAATGGCGGCCAACTTAACGATGGTAGTAGTTTTGCCTACTCCCGTTGGCCCCACCAAAATAAAGATACGCGGCTTAGCCCGTAGGGTGCTTTTATAAAAACTCATCTTACTGCGCAGTTCTTTTAACACCAGCTCTTCGACATAATCGCCGTCTTCGGCTTCGGTTAAAGATAAATCATTTTTAACGCTGTTAATTAACTCATCGGCAAATTTGTCCGAAAAATCGTTTTCTTGCCTTAAAACAGCTTTAATCCTGCCCAGCTCGCCGCTAAGCTCTTCTTTACGGGTTTTTTCGCGTTTATTACGTTTTTCGTCTTCGCTTAGTTTTTGCTGAATATCGGCCAGCTGTTTGGTTATTTCACCTAAAACTTCATCACGTTTTTCGTCTTTAACCAGCTCGGCAGCTTTAATAATATCGCTGGGCGAAGGAGTAACCACACTTTTCGTGGGCGGGTTAAGCCAAACATCTACCTCGAAGCTGCGCTTAGAGCCCAGCCCCAATACTCCCAGTTTTTCCACCGTGCGCGAGCTAATCACTTTAATATCGTTACCATATTGCAGTTTAGCTTTGGTAATGGCATCATCATAACTAATAGTAGAGATAACTTTTACAACATTAGTACTCAATTTAGTTTAATCTCACTTCCCCAAGCACCTCTAGCTGCACATCACTGGTTATCTCTAGGCTGGCCAATACCGTAAGCGATGGGTCGGCTTTAAGGGCGCTGGCTTTGACAAAAGGCCTAGCCTCTGCCGAAGCGCATAAAATAATAGGATAATAACCTTCGTTACGCACCGCTTGAACGGTATTTAACAGGGCATTTATCCACGCCCTATGTTGCTCTATACTCATAGTGCTTTTTAAGCTGCTGCCGCTGCTTACATAGTTGGCTTCCATAATCATAGCCTCTAGGCTTGGTTCTATGGTAATAACGCGTAAGATACGGTCGTCATCTACATATTGGTTAGTAATTTGCCTGCTTAAAGCAATACGCACCTTTTCACCTAAAAAGTTTACATCGGTACTTACAGCGGCATAATCGCTGATGGTTTCTAAAATTGTTACAATATCGCGGATAGATACCCGTTCACCCAGCAGCATTTGTAATATTTTTTGCAAGCTGGCCGTATTAAAGCCTTGTATACTATTAATGGCATCTACCACCGCCGGATACTTTTTACGCAGCTCGTCTAAAATATTTTGCGTTTCTTGGCGGCCCAGCAAGCTGGCGGCATTACTTTGAATAACCTCTGTTAAATGGGTAGCCAAAATGCTGGGGCTATCTACCACTGTGTAACCGTAACGTTCGGCTTTATCGCGGTATTCATCGGTTATCCATAAGGCATCAATGCCAAAAGCCGGGTCTTTGGTAGGGTCGCCGGGTACCACATCAATCACCCCGCCGGTATTCATAGCTAAATATTGGTCCAGTCTAAGCTTACCTCTGCCAACCTCACTGCCTTTTATTTTAATACGATACTCATGGCTCTCCAGCCGCATATTATCGGTAATACGTATCGGGCTGGCCACAAGGCCTAAATCCATCGCCGCCTCGCGCCGGATACGCGTGATACGCTCCAGCAGTTCGGCGCCTTGTTCTTTATCTACCAGCGGGATTAAACTATACCCAAGCTCGAGGCTTAAAGTATCCAAAGGTACTACAGGGGCCATCTCGGGATTACGTTCTTCCAGCTCGCCGCGCGCTACATCGTTTTCGTGCTCTTTGCCGGCACGCCATTCACGGCGGCTTAAAATATAAGCTATATATAAAGACAACCCAGCCAATAACAACATAACGATGGTAGGAAAGCCCGGAATAAAAGCCATTAACAATAAAAAGAAACCGGCAATTAAGTAAATACGCGCTTGGGTAGAAAACTGCTTGGTAGCTTCTTCGTCAAAGCTGGCTTCGCTGGTGCTGCGGGTTACGAGCAGGCCGGTGGCCACACTAATAAACAACATAGGCAGCTGCGTTACCAGCCCATCACCCACCGTTAAACGGGTGTAAATACCAAAGGCATTGGCCAGCGCCTCACCCCTAATACCGGCGCCAATAATCAGGCCGCCAATAATATTAACAATAGTAGTTAAGATACTGGCCTTAACACTGCCCGAAATAAATTTGCCGGCACCGTCCATTGCACTGTAAAAGTCCATACTCTTTTGCAGGTCTTTTTTCTTTTGGTTCATCTCGGCTTCGCTGATAGCGCCCTGATTAAACTCGTTATCAATGGCCATCTGCTTCATTTGCATACTATCTAAGGCAAAACGGGCCGCCACTTCGGTTACCCTAGTGGCGCCTTTGGTAATAACCATTACCTGCACCACAATAATAATAATAAAAATGATAAGGCCAATCACCAGCCCCTCTGTGCCGCGGCTGCCGATAACAAAGTTACCAAAAGCAATAATAAGCTGGCCGTCAAAAGCCGGGCCGCGCTCCAGTATCATTTTGGTACTGGCCACACTTAAAGCCAAATTAAAAACGGTGCTAACCAGCAAAACCGTTGGAAAGACGGAAAATTCTACCGGACTTTTAACCGACAAAGCGATGAGCAAAGTTAAAAGCGACATCATTAACCCAAGCGTCATGAGTAAATCCAGCATAAAGCCGGGCAGCGGCACAAGCAATAATAAGATAGTACCTACGGCCAAAATGGCCATAGCAAAGTAGCTGGGCGTTTTGCCAAAGGCAAGGCGGATAATTTCGCGCGGGTTAGTTTGTAATGTGGCCATATATATTGATGAATACCCTGTGTGTACTATACAGCAAAGTTAAATAAATTTAAAGTGTCTGCTAGCGGTTTTTTAAAAAAGTATTATCCTTATTTTCGGCAGATTGGGGAAGATGGTTGAATACCGGCTAATACAAGCAATAAACCCGCGAATTAAGCGGGTTAATAATTAGAATATTAAAGTTAGTAAATATTATCTATCAACAAAATCTATCACTAATTTTTTATTAAAGGCTTTAGCAAGTTTTTTTAAAGTTGATACAGTGGGATTAGCCGTACCCCTCTCTAAACGGCTAATATTACTTTGCTTTAAGCCTGTAAGCTCGGCAAGTTTCGCTTGAGTAATGTTTTGCTTAAGCCTAGCTTCAATTAAATTACGAATAATTTTATCTTCGGCCTCTAAAGCATCGTAAGCTTCTTTTACTTCAGGGTCTGCTAAAAGTCTAGCTTTTAACTCTTGTAAACTCATAATATTGTAATACTCCTTAATGTCAATAAAATGACAGCATTGTATTAAAAAGAATGCATTCTTGATAAAGCTACATTCTTCTCTTTATTTGGAGTTTTTATTGTTTTTTTAATAAACCCATGTAGAAAATGTATTTCATTATTTTTAATAACATAAAATAATCTTACATTATCTATTTTAAGTTCCCATAACTTACCTTTAATTTGCCTTGTATTTAATAATTTAGCTACCTCATTGATATTAGCTGCACAATCTTCCAGTCTTTCAAGCGATCTCACTACTTTACTTTGTAAACTCTTTTCCAATGTATCTATAAAATCCTCAACAGGACTTTCTCCACTTTCTTTCTTATAAAACTCAGTAATCATAAATATTATCTCCGCTTTTAATAAATTTTTGAATACCATCATTAAATTCACTCAATCCTGAGTTTTCTAACGATAAAATCTCTATTCTAAAGATAAATTTTTTACATATATTCTATCCCATTATTCCTCTCCTTGTATACAATATATGATATATTACTTCTCAAAAAAAGTCAAGCTCAGTTTTCATTTTTTAACAAAAAAATAAGCCCCTATTAAAGAGACTTATCATAAATTTTTATTAAAAAATATTTTACCTACCTAGTCTCAATCCTCTCAAACCCCAGATACGGCACCAGTGCCTTCGGCATAGTTATAGTGCCATCGGCCTGTTGGTAAAGTTCCATAATGGCCACCAAAGCCCGGCTAATAGCAATAGCCGTACCATTTAAAGTATGCACAAATTTATTTTTACCATCGCTATCTTTATAGCGGATATTTAAACGCCGCGCCTGAAAATCGGTGCAGTTGCTGGTACTGGTTATTTCACCCCAATCGCCGTTCTCGCCGCGTCCCGGCAGCCAAGCCTCTAAGTCGTATTTGCGGTAAGCCGGCGCACCCAGAGCACCTACCGGCGTATCCACCACACGGTAAGGAATGCTCAAGCTGGTAAAAATATCTTCTTCTATGGCAAGTATTTTCTCGTGCATGGCCGGGCTGTCTTCGGGCTTACAAAAAATAAACATCTCTATCTTAGTAAATTGGTGCACACGGTACAGCCCCTTGCTAAACTGCCCGCTGCTGCCGGCCTCGCGCCTAAAACAATGTGATAAGCCGCCCAGCAAAAGCGGCCCGTTACTTAAATCGATAATTTCATCTTTATAATAGCCGCCCAAAGTAATTTCGGCGGTACCTACAAGACAAGTGCCGGTACCCTCTAAGTTGTAAATATTGCTCTCCGGGCCGCGCGGGTTAAAGCCAATCCCCACCAAAATTTCTTCGCGGGCAATATCGGGGGTTTGATACAGCTCGAAGCCGGCGGCGCTAATTTTATCCAGCGCATAGCGGGTTAAGGCATTTTCCAATAAGACGGCCTCGTTTTTTAAAAAATAAAATTTTGGGCCGGTTACCTTTGCACCGGCTTCAAAATTAACTAAATTTAATTTTTCGCCTAGTTCTACATGGTCAAGCGGTTTAAAATCAAAATTGGGCAGCTCACCTACTGTCTTAAGTTGAATGGCATCTTCATCTTCTTTACCTAGCGGCGCAGCAGGGTGGGCATAGTTAGGCAGCTTATCGGCCTCGATAGCCAACCGGGCAGAAACTTCTTCCAGTTCGGTTTCATAACGGAGCACTTGGTCTTTAAGATTTTTACTTTCCTCAATCAACTTACTACGCTCACCCTCATCGGCAGCGCTCTTCATCTGCGCCACATTAGCATTACGCTGGGCCCGTAGCTGCTCCAGCTGGGTGATAAGCTTATTTTTTTGAGTATAAAGCTGCAATACTAAATCGACATCTACCTCGATAAAACGATTTTTAACGTTGGTTTTAACTTCGTCTAGCCTTTGGGCTAATAATTTTAAATCTATCATAATCACTTAGTTTAGGATAGTTTACTTTAAAATGCAAGCCCTTTAGAGGTTTTTTTGTTTAAGATAATCTAAACTATAGTTTAAAGCCTGTAAAATGGCATTGCCGCCCTCTTTGGCAAAGCCGGCAGCCAGCGGGTTAAGTGTATTTATTATCTGTAAATCATCATCGGTATAATGCTCAAAGTTATAGTGCCATTTGGTAGCCAAATTTTCAAGCCTCACCTTATAGTTATGTAAAAATTCAGCAGCATTGATATTACTATTATACCAAACTTGCTTAGAAAGCCCCTCATTTTTTAGCAATTTAAATTGCTCTTGATATGATTTAAATAATTTTGACTGATACAAATAATCATCGCCGTTTACTATTTTTTTAATATCTTTATCTTGCCATAATAAATCCCAATTTTGCCGGTACACCGTCTTAAGACGATTAGCCTCACTGTAAAAATTTATACAAAAACAAGAGTTTTTAGCATAAATTTGACCATTAGGATAAGCAAAATCCAGTCCTACGCTCATAACTTGTTCCGCTCCTAAAGCATAGGCCAAAGCTAAGGCCGTGTACCCAATGTTGTCGCCCATAGTATCTAAGGTGGAAAGGCCGCTCAACCGGCTTAACGGGTGGTTGCCGGCAAAAAAAGTAGTTTTAAAGCCGCGCATCACGGCAGGTGCGCTAACTAAATCGGCTAAAACTTTAAAGTTATAATTGCTATAACCTACAAAACAGCCGGCAACATTACTTTGTGGATTAGTAGTTAAAACTATATCTGGTATAATATTATAAGCCATCAAAGTAGTTAAAGCCGTATCGCAGGCTATTAACAAGCCGCCTTTTTCCTTAACTTCTTTAAGTTTAAGTATCCCGCCATTTAATGAGGGGCCGGCCCCGATAATGGCCACCAACGGCCATTTCTCTATTATTAAAGGTTCATTTTTAAAATTAATTAAATTATGAACAATATTTTTAAACCATAGCTTACCAAAATAACCTTGCGCCGCAATATCTTCTTTAAGTTCTTTTATATATTTAGCTAAAAGTATATTAAAATTTATATAAAAGTTTTTATTATACTCAATAATATTACTTAAACTAAACACCAGCATAGTACCATCACGCAACGGCTGATAAAACTGCTTAAGTTTAGCTATAGCTAAGGCGCTGTCTTCTTCATAGATAAAATGTAATTTAGGATTTACCAAAAGTTTAGTTAAATTTACTTGGCTAAAAACAGCTTTTTGCAAAGCAAAAGCGTTATCCAACACAATAATTTTGCGAATAGCTGCGGCCTCTAAAAAAGGCTCAATTTGGTAACCCGCTCCAAACCCTAAAAAAAGCACCGTGCCGTTATTATTATGCAATGCATGTTTGAGGGCTTGCTCCCCTTCTTTTTGCGGGCTATCGGCGCTGTACCACAAATTTTGCCCAAAGGCCGGAATAACCTCGCCCTGACTGCCTTTAACAAAATTGATGGCGGTAAATTCTTCGGCCGTTATTATCTTATCGGCCAAATTAGGATGATACTCTTTAAGCAGGCGATAATTTTCGGTCATCGCCTTATTATACCGTATTTTGGCTCCAATGCCAAATAGTTTTGGCTAAATTTCCTTTAAAAGATTTATTTTCCTTAAAGTTAGGCAACCAATCACCCAGCACTAAATCTTGAAAAAATCCTTCGTTAATATCATATTTTTGCAATAATTTAATTAACTTTTGTTCTTCATTTTTATTTAAACACCTATTCGGAATAAGCCTGCCCTCGCCGGGTATCACCACCGGCGTATATTGGGTTAGCAAAGACAGTAAAATTTTATCTTTAAAATATTTAGCAAAGTAAGCTATTACCTCTTCGGTTTCCTCCAATTTAGCGGGTAAAGCTAAATGGCGCAAAATTACCCCTTGCTTAAGCAGGCCGTTTTCATAAATTAATGGAAAGTTAGCGGCTAAATAATGCAAACTCTCTAAAGCTTTAGCCACATAATCATCTTTATACAAAGTCTTTGCCGTTAAAGTATTTAAAGTTTTTAAATCTGGTAAATAAATTTTAACTTCATCGGCCAAAAGTTTAAGGCTGCTCACTTCCTCGTAGCCGCCGCTATTCCACACAATAGGCAAAATTAAGCCTTGCCCACGTGCCTCTTTAATGGCTGTGATAATAGAAGGAAGATACGGAGTAGCCGATACCAAATTGATATTATCGGCCTCAAGTTGTTGCATAGTAAGCATTAAATCAACTAATTGATTAACATCAATCTTTTTACCCATACCAAAATGCGAAATTTGATAGTTTTGGCAAAAAGGGCAATTAAGTTGGCAATTAGCAAAAAAGAAAGCTCCGCTGCCGCCGGTGGGGGTTAATGGCGGTTCTTCGCCAAAATGCAGCGCCGCCGTCGCCAGCACCATCTCGTCGGTGGCGCCGCACAAGCCGGCAGTTACATTACGGTTTACCCCGCAGCGGTGCGGGCAAAGCCGGCAACTCCTATATAAATTTGTCATAAAAACTTAACCAATAAAGATTTTAAAAGCAAAGCTAAAAAATAGCAGCCGGCACACAATAAAACGATGGCCGCCCCGGTAGCTATCCCTAAATAATAACTTAACCACAGGCCGTTTAAAGCGCAAAATAAAGCGATAATTATAGCTAAACTATGAAATTGCCGTAAATTACGGCTTAAAAGTTTAGCGGTAGCCGCCGGCAAAATTAAAAAAGAATTAATTAATAATAATCCTATCCAATTAATAGAGATAGCCACTAACACCGCTAAAATTACCGTAAAAACTAACTCTACCGCCGTATTAGCGGTGGCCTTGCTGTAGGCTAAGCCCTTATCTATAATTATTAAAAAAGCTTTATTAAATAAAGTTAGCCAAATTATCCCTACTATCAAAAAGGTAATAAAAAGATAGCCGATTTGGCCGGGTGAAATACTTAAAATATCGCCGGTTAGTACATGGCTATAACGCGCTACTCCGCCGTGCAGCGATAAAATGGCAATCCCTAAAGCCGCCGCCGTGCTGGAGAAAACGCCGATAACGGTATCGCTGCTGCTACGGCTGCGCTTTTTTAAAAGGGTAATGGCCACGCCAAAAATAACGGCAAAAAACACTGCCGCCAATACCACATCGGTTAAAAGCCCGCTGACTAAGCCAATGGCAATGC
>Ga0131853_10018989_pt1 | contig 12508 bp, 11 predicted proteins | sample TergutLab28metaG_FD_92764 | JGI IMG/M metagenome (GOLD analysis project Ga0131853, IMG submission 92764) | Labiotermes labralis P1 segment gut microbial communities from Petit-Saut dam, French Guiana - Lab288 P1 (version 2) (version 2) | ecosystem: Host-associated > Arthropoda: Insects >...
AAGCCATCAGAGAAGTCTATTAAAGTCGAAATCCTTATTAAAAGTAGCGTTTATGGACTTAAAGGAGATAGTATGGATCTTAGTATTTTACTCGCGCCTAACTACCAGAATATGTGCCTTGTAATATTAGGATGACAAGGAGTAATTCTTCTCAATTCGAGCAAACGTACAGCATTTTTTGGACGTTCGGGTAACCTTCTGAAGAATATAATTAATATGTATCTTATTGTATATAAGTATTTACTTCGTGACTCAAAGGAATATCAGTGCTGGGTTTAGAAAGACCTCTCACAGGATGCTGTGAAGGGAAATATTCTTTGTTTCTTATAAGAATTGCAAGGAAAGAAATATACATCGTGTGGGCAAAATTCGGTGACTTTAGTGTTAAACCTGTAGGCTCATAAACAGACCAGTCGAAATTTTGGCGTTTTGTTGACCGTGCATCTCAGTATTTAACCAAAATTATGCACAAAATTTATTTTAAATAAGTTTTTATTTCATGCCTCTACATGTTTCGAGCACATGTGCTCATCATCAGGAGGTCAAAATTGTATACGGAGCCTTCTGGTGTTATCACACCTATAGGTGGCCTAGAGATGTGATGATACCAGAGGCTGTGTAATGCAATTTTGACCTCCTGATGATGAGCACATGTGCTCGAAACATGTAGAGGCATGAAATGAAAACTTAATTGAAACAAATTTTGTGCATCAAGTTGTTTAAATACTGAGATAAGACCAGTCGACTTTAAAGTGTTTAAATCAGTTGTGTACGAATTCAATTCATCATGGAGGATACAGACGTAAGGCGTGTGTCTGTCTGTAGTTCGCCGAGTGTTCTCTTCGAGACGTATTGTTTCGCGCTCGTGGGTGCTGGCGCGACAGCGATGACTTACGACTGGCTGTCGCCAGAGGCCGGAAGATTGAATTATTTTGTAAAGAAGGAAAAGGTAACACACGAGACAAAGGTAGAAAACCATAAATAAAAGTACGGGTTTATATTAGACTCTTTTGAAAATAGAGCACCTCGCCCATCCGGCTTTATTTCGGAGGATGTTACTGAGGTTGGTTTCACACAATTACGTTTTAAGCTCTTTGACTTCCTAACTTAAGTGGCGTCCAGGACGTCCATCTTAAAAGTCTTTACGTTACTTCAGCCTTATTTCTTTTTTTTGGGGGGGGGGGCATAATCCACTCAGATGTTTAGTACGGAAATAAAACATGTTAATTTTCTTTTCAGTTCTCTGTAGTTTAAAATCTCATCTCAATACCGTCGTTATAAATGTAAACACAGAAACATAAATAGTATCTGTGTATTATTTAAGAACAAAAATGCAGCTGGTCACAGTTGATTTATAGAAATTTCCCGCACACTTTGAAATTTGGGTAGTCTCAAAAAATCTTCCCACGGACGTCTTTTGGCCATCTAAGCTTTCAGAAGGGCCATTACCGTAATCACCAAGAGCTTTTGCTGGTCCCGGTACCGAGCGCCATTTTTACAGTCCTGAACTTCTGATCTTTACACAGTAAATCTTTATGTTTCTTCTTAACTTCTTCCCGTCTATTCCCAGGTCTCCAAGTTAGCCTTTTCACTCTAAGTGTTCCAACTAAAGTACCGCATGCTTTCGTCTTCCCTCTCACTTTGCTGCATCCAATTGAACTTGACCGTCCTGTTATTTGATTAGCTACACAAATAACGGAGCTTTCTTTAGGGAGTTCCTCCTCCTTCCTGGTACTCCCTCCCCCTTAAGGCCAAAGAATTTTTTCTGCTGTTTTCAGACACCTCCTATCCATATTCGCCCTTGCACAGGGACAGAGAAGTTTTCAAATGGAAGCAAAAGTTACGACATCACTTTTATATACTTTAAATTTTATTGTTTGAGAAAGAGGACGGAACAGTAAAAGATACGGCAGTGAATGTTAACCAGCACCCGCAAGCGTCATTCTGCTGTTTACACATTCATACAATTAATTCTGGAATGTTACTATTGTTTTGCAATAAATGTATTTTAAAATCAGTCACATTTAAAAGATGAAAGTCCGTCGCAAGATAAATATACATGTCCAAATGGGATGATTTCATAACTACTAACAGTTTGCATTTACGAGCAGTTTCTTGCCATTTTATGCGCGAATATTATTTACTGTTTTTGAAATACCGATCATTCCATTTGGACACGCACTGTGGGCGTGAAGTTTAGAAGCTGAAATAGACATGAAATTTTTGTCTGTCAAAATAATAACGACAGTAAACATTCCTGAGCTTCTTAACAGACCAGAAAACTCGAAACTTTAAAGTTTGTTCGATAAAATTAGACATCCTGTTTTGTACAAGGAAATGTGTGCCGGAAGGTGTCACAACTAGCAGGCGTAAGGAGATGGACATCTTAACTTTAGTTTAGGTAAAATATACTTGAATTTCGCTTTATATGCGTAAGTCAAAATACATAGCCGTCATGTTGTGTAGCGTGAAATAATACGTGAAGTAAATAATTTTGATTGATAACTGTAAGTGGCAAAATGTAGCGTCTCAAGATAAGAATTTTTTAATTTTGTTTTGTGAGATGAAACCAGAGGCATAGCTGTTGTGATCAGCACGACGAAAATCTATAGAATTAAATGTGGATTATTTCAACAATACCGGGCAGCTTATCTGGCTTTGATTATCTCCCAATTAGTTTATTATTCGCTTAGTGCTGTGACATCATTGTGTTTAAACGTTAATTTCAATAAGCCAAGTACCAGTGACCACATGTATATTCTAATGGGGTGCACCCAGTCTGATATAGCTTAACTGTATCGACTCCGTTTCTTTGGATATTCTAGTGACTTGGATTTTGCGCTGGGCAGCCAAGTAGTTGTGATTAAATTCCTGTTGGAGGCACGAAATTGTTTTTTCTTTTTCTGTTCGACTTCAGCCCTGTGACTACGCAACCCTTACCCTGTGGGTAGTAGGAGCACGTTCAACGGGGTGAAGCGGCTGGTTCGCGAAACTCACTACTCACTTCCTAATAGCGACGAAGTTCAGAATGAGTGGGTTGTAGCTCCATTTCCAAATATGCCTTCATGACGAGCACACGGAAACTGTACCATTTACCTAACAAATCTTTTATGAATTTCAACGCCATGTAGTTTCTATATGTATATATGTATGTGTGTACCTATGAATGTAGGTATGTATATACAGGGTGTTTAAGGAGTAATACCAAATATATTAGGAGGTGGTAGTATGGACTATTCCGAGTAAACAAGTTCATATAAACATGTGTCCAATTTTCAATGGGTGTGAAGATACAGCTGTTTGAATTTGGCGCGTACATATCAGATTTTTGTCTATGGGGATGGATGAAAAGCGAAGTCTGCAAAGAAAGAGTAAACACAAGAGACGAATTGGTCGCTCGCATTATGAATAGTGCTGCCCTCATAAAGGAAAAACGCCAAGACGACCTCAGGAGAGCTACACGTACTATTGCCAAGAGGGTTGAAAAGTGCATTGAAGTCGATGGTGGGATTTCTGAACACTTACTTTGAAATGCTGCAATTTATTGAGATCATTTACATAAGCAATAAATGCAAAATACGTCATTTGTCTTTCCTTTATACATTTTGGAAGGCTTTTATAAGTAACATTCAAACAGCTGCATCTCCACACCCATTGAAAATTGAACACATGTTTATATGAACTTATTTACTCGGAATAGTCCATACTGCCACCTCCTAAAATATTTACTATTCCTTCTGAAACACCCTGTATATACACATATCAACGTTCCGGAGTAGTCAGGGTCCTCTAGTTCATAACATTCTGCTTAAAATCGCGGCAGCATGTTCCGTCAAAATGCAAGTAGGCTTACCTGCCAGAACGTGCCAAGTTAAATGACGTCATATCCTAGAAGTTTCCGATATGAATGTACCCAGTCATGATAGTAACCTGAATGTGGGTATAAGAGTATCGCACTAAATATCAGTGCCCTACCAGACTACACTGCGTCACGTCCAAGAAAATAATTATGTTAAGAATCAGCTCTCTGGGAACCCCAGACTTTATGTACGATTTAGGACATGTTCGTAGGGTAGTGGGTTGTCAGCATTTTTCTCTGTTCTATCTCACAGAAAAAGAACATTTAACTACAATGTGTAGAGTAAGTGGCTTCTAAAGTTGAGCATTAATCCTAGAATTTCGTTTCATTCATGTTAGACGTAAGTCCCGTTCTGCAGTTAACTTTCTCCGTGAATTCTCTGCTTCGTAACACCCGGTATCCTCCTGCTCTCCCCCGACGTATTCGCAGCAAATACGAAGACGTATTTGAAATTTTAGTGTATGACTAAATACATCCTTGGGCAATAAAAATATATCAGTGGCCAGGCTTCAAATCCAGACTGGATGGGACTCTGTTAGTCACGCGAAACACGCAGGTGACGCGAAATATCCGAGCGAATTTTCGGAAATTGGAACCCGGCCTCCGTACCCAACGCCAGTCGTGTGGTATTGTTTGCTTCTTTGTTTGTTAGCTTTTGGCGCGACAGCCTCCCTAGTAGGCCAGTGCTTCCTCACTCACGAGGTTTCTAGATCACACGTAACGACGCACCACAGTCGGTAGGACTCCCCTGGGCGAGTGATCAGCTCATCGCAGAGACCTGTACCTGACAACGCACAACACTCACAACAAACAACCGTGCCCCCAGTGGGATTCGAACCCACAATCTCAGCAGGCGAGCGGCCATATACCTACGCCTTAGGCCGCACGGCCACTGGGACCGGCTCATGTAGTATTGCTACCTGTAAATTATTTATGCTTGAACACTCAGATACTTGTTGAAATTGTCTGTTTCTGCTTAAAATCGTAAATTTGTCCACTGTTTATGAGCTAATAGAAGAATGAGTACTTGTGTCTTGCCTTTGACACTCGTGTGGAAAATATCAAACTTAAGTGATGTCACTGGCTCTCACACAAAGGCCACATCTGTTTTTTCTTTGCCTAGTTTATTGTACTCGTATGATCGGGACATAATTGTTGTTGATAAGGCTCTGCCTTAGTAAGAAATAAACCAAAGTTTTTCAAGAATAAGATGCCATTCCTTGGAACCCTTTGTTATTCCGGTAACTTTTAGAACGGAGAGAGATTCATAGAGAAAGATCATCTAATGTTATTACTTTCACTTATTACCCAAAACGAGTGTCAAATTTCTTTTGTTTTTCCTTTAAACAGAATTAGAAATATATTTTTTGCCGATTCTCTTGTCAGCGCGATGTTATGCGGTCTGCATACTTTGATCGTACTTCGGGTTCCTTTCATTATATCGACACTGCCTGTTTTATCCATGCAATAGACTAATTACGGAAGCCATTAAGTATAATGAGATCACATCCAAAGCTACCTATTCTCCGTCTGTAGGTCATTTGCAGCTTATCTTACAGGTACGATATGAATTGGTCATGGTTAGATGTGGATGACGATGACAGTGATGACGACGATAATGATGACAATAATAACTTGTTTATATGTAAAACTACGGGAGCACATAGAGTTCTGTTGTATCCAGACATCAGTGCGTGAAACACGTATTTAATAAAGTTTATGTAAATCGACGTGGGTCTCGTGAAGCGAGTAATTGGCTTTATGATTGACAGAAAATGAAATTAACAAGTGTGATTGATGTCCTAGTTACATAACGATGTGTATTTTGTAGCTGTTCCCACGCGATCTGCGTGTTAACATGAGCCACTGATTGGTTAGATGGTGGAGGTTAACGGAGGACACACTTCGTTTAACTCTGTGCCTCTCACTCTCTCAGACGTACATCACTTGTGTTGTGAAAAAAAATTTCATGATTATGCAAAAAAATTATCTAGGCACAAATTATACAGAAACGAACCAAAAACAGCATCTGTTATACAGGGAAAATATTAATATTGTTTGTTTGTAACTGCGTGACAACCTAAGTGGCAACAGTTTAAAGTAATTAAAAATTGTGTGTGTTCCATCCCGTTGTGCTAATATAAAAATGTAATTTATTGTCCGTCTTACACAACAATATGACGTAAAGTTAAGTTATGTACATTTAATAAAGCTACATGTTTCAACCCCTTGGGGTCATCTTCAGGCTAAAGAGCGCCTCGATCAACCTACGGACATCTGGATGACATCGAACATCTACCCTACAAGGAAGCCACATCACCCAAACAGTGAGTTTGAGCTCTCAACAAACCGAGGACACACACCCCCTATATACGGTATAAGGTCACCGGTATATCCTGAGGTCCCCAATCCACGACCATAACATTACGGCACTTTCTTAAGGTACATAAACACCTATCACATATATGCAAAAACGATCCACTTGTTCACCACGATTATAAGTTCTTTACCTGAATTTTAACCAACTTTTTATGACATATTTTATAACTAACGCACTGTAAACTACGGGATCCCGTAGGTAACTACTTCAGACGTGTACCTTGTATGATTCATATTTTATAAACCTGAAGATGACTCCAAGGGGTTGAAACATGTAGCTTTATTAATTGTACATAACTTAACTTGATATCATATTGTTGTGTAAGACGGACAATAAATAACATTGTTAATGTAATTCAGTTTACGACATACAGTTTTATCATAAATGATGAGAGAGTAGGGACATATATTATGTAAATGTGAAACTCTCCTTGTACAGGCCTGGAGAGACTCTTGGAGCTGTAGGAGTTTGAGGTTCCCAGGATTTTTAGACACTCGGCACATGCAGGTGGCAAGATTGTCAGACCAATACAACGATCACTTCTGCCCCCAGGAAATATTCCTGGTACTCATTTCTGTTAGAGGCTGATTCGTACCCAGGGCCGTTTAGCGGCCAGAAGGATTAAGTCAATGAAAAATTCCAATGAACCCATAGCGGAATCGAACCAGGGACCTTGAGGAGTGTAGCGCAGTGCCTCAACCAACTGCACCACAGCGTGCCCACTATGGCATGGGAGGCCTAGAAATCTTTACTGTACATAGAGCTAATTCTTATCATGGTGCTCTGGGCACACTGCATTTTCACTGGTTTACCGGCACACTAGAATCGTTGTTGTCGTCGTCATCATCATCGTCATCATTATCAATATCATGAGCTGTTGAAGTTTAGTCAGTTAAGGTCTGTTCTTCCGGATCTTGGAGATGTTCTTGGTCTTCCCATCTTCATATCGGTCTTCCTAAATCAGAGCGTCCGCTCGGGTGATAACGAGGAAGCCTGTAGTGGAAGAAGATCGTCGTCCTTCCTTGCCACCTGTTTCTTCCATTTGTGTTGGTACTGGGCGATGTCTTCGACTTAGTTCTTCATTTGTAGTCGGTGGCGTATCTAACTTGCTTGGCACCTGTTTTGAGTGAAGTACCGAGATGGCCGCCTCTGAGGGAAATTATGAACTCCAAAAGAATTATTCTTATTTACCAATTTCTTCTTAAGGATTTCCAAAAATTAAAAATTGTTGAACACATAAACTCATTTTCGTGCCCATTTTGCTGCCCCCTAGACTAAGCTGCTGGGGGCGGCCTCAGCACCATCCCTCCCCCCGCCAGCTCAACCGCTCCTTGGAGGTTTGTAAGGATACTTGTGTTTGTTTGTTTGTTGGTTGGTTGGTTTTTATTCATTTGTCCATTCTGGTTAGGCCTGAAAATGGTCTCAAAAATCTCATCTGTGCTGCTTCTGGTTTCCTTGTATACTTTCTGTTTAAAACTGAAGCTTTGAACCATATCTAAATACACACGAATTCAGACTCCCAGCCGCAGTGTAATTTCCAGGATAAATATAATTTATTCAGTTTAGTTTAATACTGTTGCAGATAAACTAGCGACAGTCCTTCTTAATATAAATTTTGTACCCTATAATCTGCATTATTCATTGCTTTCAAAAGGTTTAAAATTTGCAATACAAAATCTGAATCATCTAGAAGCTATACCAAGCACTGTTAGCTTTACTATATAAATCCAGCCGTAGGATGTACACCAGCAATCAGCTTTCATGTATAATTCGTAGCAAAGCAGAAAGATTGATACCAGCACACATCAGCCAATGAAGAGGAGGGGGCTGGTGTTCGTACGGAATGGAGTGAGCGGTGGAATCAAGAATAAAATTTTTGCTGTCATTAATTTAGTATGCAAGAGATGAAAAACAACGCTGAAATATTATGCACGTTGTGATGCATATGTAACAAAACTGGCTGGATTTGGCACAGGAATAGAACAACATATTTATAGCCAATGTACAGATGCACATGTCATATTTAATTTTATTTACAGATGTTGAAATAACACGTTCCTCGCCTATTGTGATGTTGAGGTATTCGGTCGTTGTAGGATGCGAGCCATATCCATCATGTGCTTCGTGCTATTTGAACGGGATAATGTGAAATGAAACGACATAACATTTTTCCGTTCCTGTTTCATGATTCCGTAATCGTGTAACATGGGAGGGGTTTTATATATTTCATAACTAGAAGCCTCATATTGTATTTACGTCACTAAAATCTGGCTGCTTGACAAACCGCAATTTTGGCAGGTGGGAAATAAGCATGTTTTATGAACACCATGTCTCCAAATGTTGTCACAGCCATTTTTCCCCCAATTCTTTATGCACAATAGTTATTTTTCCTTGGTAATTAAGAACTCGAAGCATGTTAATAAAAATCCAACCAGATGCAACAGTATGCAGATATTTATTTACTGCAAGGTCACTCTAGATGTTTCGGGTGTCACAGCACCTATCATCAGGAGTAATAAAAACTGTAACCGCAGCCTCCGGTACAGGTCATAATACCAACAAACCAGTCCCGATCAGGTCACGTTGGAGGGAAGTAGCTGTACCAGTATTATGACCTGTACCGGAGGCTGCGGTTATAGTTTTTACTACTCCTGTGCTGTGACACCCGAAACATGTAGAGTGACTTTGCAGTAAATAAATATCTGCATACTGTTGCATCTGGTTGGATTTTTATTAACATTGAATTATGATGCACGGAACCATGAGCTTAAAAATAATCGAAGCATATGGCCGATCACTCGCGTTCTTTTGGTGCCGAGGCTATAAATCCCCGTAAGTTCGTATCCCACGCTGTACGCTCCAACTTCAGGCACGTTGTCTGGTGAGTTAAATAAGGGGTATCCAGCCCGCGGGCAGCAGTTCTTATGTGGTCCGCACGGTGTGTAACATAGCCCGCGGCCGCATTTTTCAATTATATATATATATATATTCTGTGCTTCGCAGCGTGATACGCAGCGAAGCACAGAATGCACATCCGTAGCAGGGCATTCTTCGCAACATAACATTACACAACACGGCATGCTGCCACAATACCCAACTGGTACAACGAAGTTAATCAATGACTTTTTAATGTGACTTTAGCAAGGAAAATATAGCTCCCTGATGAAGGTCTTAGGACCGAAACATGTCGGAGCAGTTTTAGTGTTTTAATGTGTAAATTTTATATAAGTGCATTAGTTGGTGTATTAATTGAGTAACTCGACAACATGCACGGTGTAACAATGAAAATAAAAAATTTGAAATAACAATTAAAATGATACCCAATTTGCAGTATGTTTTTATGTCTTACACACATCTTTACTGTTTACTGCTCCAGATGCAGGGCCATTTCCATCTCCGTGTACGGAAAGTCGCTAACTGAATGGAAAAATTTTTATTCTAAAAGAAAATAGTGAGGACTATGGAATAATTTGGGAAAAATAAAAGAATGGGAACAATATTAATCCGAAACATAAGTCTTATTTCGGGAACGATCCCTGAAAATCCGGGACGGATTCACACCGTATTATAAACTGAATATTTCCGCCATCAGTTCATTTACATAAATTAGGAAGAATGTGCAATGAGAGGGTTCGATTCTGACCCACTGCTCCACGGCGGTGCAAGTGCCTTGTTTACTTACTGTCTCGAATTCGAGGTGGCTGAATTTATTCGGAAGTTTCGAATTTTCTGAAGAATGAGCGCGGACTGGGTGACTCCTGACGCACTTGAAAGATAAAACGACCGCAAGTATATAAAGGCGAGTATGTATCTCGTCCGTGTGACAGGCTTTGGATGGAGAAAGATCTTAACCTCTTAACGTGTCTGAAAACCAGTAAGATGGTGACGTTATAGCGTCTGAATGTGAGAACGCTCAGCAAAATTACTTACAGATTTGGTAAACGCAAGCACAAAATTAACTGCATGGAACAGACGTATTGTTGAGACGCTCTTGGTTACCAGCTTGACAACGAGTTCATCCCTTTTTATGTAACACGTGGGTTCATTACCGGGTTCATGACACCGAACACTTGCCCCTTTCATGAACGTGGTGACACTATTTCTCATAATTACACTGTCCCCTTCAGATCCATTTTAATATTATCTTCACTTCACCTAGATCTTCGCAGTGATTTCTTCTCTTTGGATTTTTAGGTGAAAGAGCATCACCAATTTCATCTTTATTCCATACATTAAATACGGCCCTCCCTCTCATTTTCCTCAGTTTATCACTTTAATAATGCTTTATAAAGTGTACAATCTGTTCGTGATGTAATGTTTGTTAATCCTCCTTCCTTTTTCCTCTTTACGAAGTTCAAATATTGTCAAAACTTTTTTATCTGAATCGCTCGGCAACTGTCATCTTCCCGTATGTTGGGAGCAATATTTGTCACCAAATGGATCAAGTATATGAGTATTTGTAAACAAATGTCTTACCGACACGCATGTGCACACACACACACACACACACACACACACACCAATTTCTTATATTTGTTAACACTGTATTAAATCACTCTTCTTACAAAGAAAGCCTAACTAACATAGAGACAGTTCGCCTTTATCGTGAGTTTTACTGGTTGTCTGTAATGACGCTATGATGTATTAAGTCAGAATATAAAAACTAGTAGATTCTTTATTTGTGTTAAGGGTAATTGCCTCTAAAGTAGACATATAAGCTGTCCGGACTGCGTTTGATGAAAGAATTTGTTGTTTATTTCTTTGTTAAATGTGTGCTTTTTTACATTTTATGTCTTGTAGTTTATTAGTCGTTTTGCTAATATTTTATTACTTTCGACAGTGTTACATTTCACTTAATGTTAGTCCTTTCTATCGTGTAACTGGTTTGTATTACCGGACATTCAGTCAAAGGGACATATGCATGTTGAATAGTATAAGCAGTGACTTCAAATAAATGAATGGAGTAATAAATAATGTTTAAGTAACATCAGTTATTTCAACTTTTGATTTAAAATTTCCACTTCACTCACAATATCATTATATCCGACCACTTCACCCACGATATCATTATATCCAACCACTTCACCCACGATATCATTATATCCAACCACTTCACCCACGATATCATTATATCCAACCACTTCACCCACTATATCATTATATCCAACCACTTCACCCACAATATCATTACATCCAACCACTTCACCCACAATATCATTACATCCAACCACTTCACCCAAGATATTATATCCAAGCATCTGGTCGTACTGTAAATACAATTAATTTGTACATTTTAAAAAAGTTTAATGTCTAGAAACAATTTAGTCAGCTAGACACAAGGAAAATCGAATGATTTAAATTGTCTCTGCTGTTTATAATCTCGTAAAATTTTTGATTCTGGATCTAGAGTTAATTCATTTTTCGCTTCGTGCTATGTTTCGTGCCGAAGTGGCTCAGTAGATTTTCATATATTTGAATTGCTAAATTTGTCCTTGATCCATATTCACTTGAAGTTACCCGGTTAATATAAAACCAGCATCATATCCACAGCCACATCCCCATATGGATTTATCTATTCCAGTTTAATGGTATCCATCCCGTTGAATCCAGTCTGTCACATAAACACTAAATCTGCCGTCTGACACAATATTGTTATTTCTTGTAACGCTACAAGTTTCGATCGAAAAAGATCACCAGGCATTCGCTACAAAACCTTAAAAATCAAGGTAAACTGTTAATGTTTGAGAGGTGTCTTAAAAATGCAAATTTTATTGCAATATAATTCTAATTTTTGATAGAATCTCATGTAAATATTCTATTGTGTAATCACTATGAAAATTGGTTTTTTATTTCATAAGATATTAGGATACTAGTATTAGTGTTATGTTAGAACGGAATAATGTGTATTTATGTGGTTATCTATTTCACCATTTCCCACTACCTGTGTTATTATCATCCTATGCTTATTGTATTGTTTGGTCTCTGTCGAGACCTATCAAGTGGCTAACTTTCCCCGCTATTCCAGTTCGACATTAGTCGGGGTTAAGTGTATTGCAATTAGAGATAAATATTACCAATTTATTACTTACAGCATTTATAAATATATATTAAAAGACCGTAATGAAAATGAAACTAGATGCGACATCGACACAATCGATAAAGATTAATAAAGCATTTCGAAAAGTCTGCCCACTTTCACCGACTTTATATAACATGTATATAAATTATATTATTAGAAAATGGAAAGAAGAGGTGGAAAAAGAATGAAA
>Ga0131853_10018990_pt1 | contig 12507 bp, 7 predicted proteins | sample TergutLab28metaG_FD_92764 | JGI IMG/M metagenome (GOLD analysis project Ga0131853, IMG submission 92764) | Labiotermes labralis P1 segment gut microbial communities from Petit-Saut dam, French Guiana - Lab288 P1 (version 2) (version 2) | ecosystem: Host-associated > Arthropoda: Insects >...
CGATGAGCGGCGTGCCGGTGGCACGGGTGCCTGAGGCGCCGGGCGCGGTGGCCGTGCCGGTCATGACCGCTCCTCGTGGGCGGAAGCGGAGTCCGGGCGCACGGGGTTCCAGGATGCGGGGCGGGGGTGGCGGCGACCGCGCTTGACGACGAGCACGACGCTGTCGAGACGCCCGATATCGGCCACTGGATCTTCTGCCAGCACGACGAGATTGGCCAGTTTTCCCTCCTCGACCGAGCCCATGTCGTCCTGGGCGCCCATACTGCGGGCGCCGACCAGCGTCGCGCTATGAAATGCCTGTTCGACGGTGAAACCACACCGCGTGACGAGGAACGCGATCTCCTGGTGCAGGGGCGGCCAGGGCTGCCCGGGGTCCGGATCGCAGTCGGTGCCGGCGCTGACCGGCACGCCGGCCCGGTGCGCCTGCGCGGTGAGCGCCGCGGCGAGGTCGCTGGTGGCGAGCGCCCGGCGCCGCGCGTCGTCGTCCCCTGCCGCGGCGGCCTCGGCGGCGAACCGCTCGCCCATGCTCGCGGTCGCGTCGAGGATGGTGCCGTGCCGGCGCATCGCGGCGAGCAGTTCCTCGATCCGCGGGTCGTCGCCGGCCAGGAAGCGGTCGTGGTCGACCGGCGGCTTGTCGCGGTAGGTGGTGAGCGGGCGGTCGGCGGCCGCGTGCACCAGCAGCGTCACGTGCGAGACGCTGTCGACGCCCGCGGCCACGACCTCGCCGGGGGCGGCGGGGAACACCGCGGCGTGCGCCCACACCAGGGCGCCCTGGCGGTGCGCCTCGGCGGTGACGGCGGCGACGCGCTCGCCGGGCAGGTCGGCGTACACCTTGATCGCGGTCGCCGAGGTGCCGAGCGCGCGGGCGACGGCCAGCGGCAGGTCGGTGCCGGGCGTGACGGCCTGCATCCACGGGGTGTGGCCGGGGGTGGCGCCCTGGCAGACCTGCCAGGTGCGCGGGTCGTCGAAGAAGCCGGGGCCGGCCATCAGGGCCGCGTAGCGGATGTCGGGTGCGGGGATCTCGCCGACCAGGGCCGCGCGGGCCAGGTCGCCGATCTCCCGCAGGTCGTCGGCCATGTCCCGGACGGCGGTGACCCCGCCGAGCAGGTCGCGGCGCAACGTGGCCTCGGCGACCGGGCGGTTGGGGGGTGTGGCCATGTGCTGGTGGGAGTCGATCAGCCCGGGGGTGAGGACGTGGCCGGTCAGGTCGACGGTCTCGGCGCCGGGGTGGTCGCCGTCGCGGACCTCGGCGTCGGGTGCGACCCGCACGATCCGCTCGCCGTCCACGACGACGGTGGTGTGCGGGCGGGGCGCGGCGCCGGTGCCGTCGATGAGGGTGGCCCCGCGGTAGGCGACGACGGTGCCGGGGGCGGCCGGCGCGTACGGCGCCGGGGCGGGGACGGGTTCGGTCACCGGGGCCTGCCTCCTCCGGAGCGCTTCCGGATGTCTCGGCGGATTTCACTGCGGATTTCACTGTGCGAAACTCGGAGATCGACAGATGCAACGAGCTGCGATGAGCCGTACCGTACCCCAGAGCCGCCGAGACAGGGAGGGCCGACCGTGCCCGCGTCCGCCACATCCGCCGTGGACAAGGCCCTCGACCTGATCGAGGCCGTCGCCCGGTCCGACCGCCCGCTGCGGCTGAGCGAGATCGCCGACGGGCTGGGGATGAACCGGGCGACCGCCTACCGCGTGCTGGCCGACCTGGTGCGGCGGCGCTGGGTGCTGCGGTTCGGCGACCACTACGTGCCGGGGCCCGCGGTGCTGCAGCTGTCGCCGGCCGCGGCGGCGCAGTCGCTGGTGCTGGCCGCCCGCCCGGTGCTGGAGGAGCTGTCCGAGGCGACCGGCATGATGGCCAACCTCCAGGTGCTGGCCGCGGACCGGTCGCGGGTGGTGGACGTGGTGCGCCCGGCGCGGCTGGAGATGATCAGCGACCTGCGCGACGACCTGCTGCCGGTGCACCGTTTCGCCGGCCCGCTGGCCCTGGTCGCCGCCCTCGACGAGGCGGCGCGGCTGCCGTACCTGCGTCCGGCCCGCGAGGCCGGTCACCCGCTGCCGGGGCCCGACGGGCTGCTGGCGGTGCTGGAGCGGACGGCGAGCACCGGCTTCGCTCTGCAACGCGGCCGCGAGCAGCCGCTGGTCGCCTCCCTCAGCCGGGCGCTGACCACCGCGGGCGCCGGGCCGATCTGCGCGATCACCCTGGTGGGACCGTCCGTTGACTTCGGTGATCCGGAACTGCCGGAGCTGCGGCGCCGGTTGGCCGATGCGGTGGACCGGCTGGCGGACGCCCTCACCACCCCGGGACGCCACCGTGACTGACGCACCCCGCACTTCACCCGCCGCCCGCTCCGCCGCGCCCGCCGGACCGCTGGTGCTCGGACCCGAGGCCACCCGCGCGGCGCTGGACCCGGTCCGCGTGCTGGAGGCGGTCACCGCCGCGCTGATCGCCGTGAGCGAGGGCACGGTGAGCGCGCCGCCGCGGATCGCGGCCACCGGGCCGCGGGGCCTGCTCGGCGCGATGCCCGCCTACGTGCCGGGGCTGGGGCTGGCGGCCAAGCTCGTGACGGTCTTCCCCGATCCGGAGCGGCCGGGCCGCGGCACCCACCGCGGAGTGGTGGCGATGTTCGACGAGCACGACGGGCGGCTGGCGGCGCTGGTCGACGCCGAGCCGCTGACCGCGGTGCGCACCGCGGCCTCGGCGACCGCCGCGATGCGGGCGCTGGCCCGGCCGGACGCGGCACGGATCGCGGTCGTCGGCACCGGCGCGCAGGCCGCCGCCCAACTCGCCCTGCTGGCCGCCCTCGCGGCCGCGGACCCCACGACGCACCCGGAGCACCGGGACCTCCCGGGTCCCGCCGGTGGATCCCCTGTCGGACCGGCGGGCGCCCGGATCGTCGTCGCGGGCCGCGACCCCGGGCGTGCCCGGGCACTGGCGGCGGCCTTCCCCGGCACGGCGACCGCGCCGATCGAGGACGCGGTGCGCGGCGCCGACGTGGTCTTCTGCTGCACCGGGGCGCGCGAGCCGGTGGTCGAGGCCGGCTGGCTGGCGCCGGGAGCGCATGTCAGCTCGGTCGGCGGCTCGGAGGGACACGAGCTGGACCGGGCCACGGTGGAGGCGGGTGCGCTGTTCACCGAGTGGCCGGGTGCCGTGACGGCGGCCCCGCCGGCCGGTGCGCACGAGTTGCAGGGCCTGGCGCCGGAGCGCGCGGTGCTGATCGGCAGCGTGCTGTCCGGCCGTCACCCGGGGCGGCGCGACGCGCGGGAGATCACCGTGTTCAAGTCCACCGGCCATGCCGCGCTGGACGTGGCGGCGGCCCGGGTCGTGCGGGACGCCGCGGTCGCACCACCGGGGTGACGCGGTCGCCCGCGACCCCCGGCGGCGTGGCTCCGGCCCCGGGACCTGCCCGGGACGCGGCCCCCGTAGCCGCCTGCTCCCGCTGGAACGCCGCGCTCAGCGCCCGAAGTTGCCGCCGCCGGGCAGGCCGCCGGCGCCCAGCCGCTCGAAGCGCTCCTGCACGTTCGCCGCGAACGCCTGCTGCTCCGGCCCCGAGTGGGCCTGGCCGGTGGTGTTCATGGCCACCGTCAGCACGCCGCTGATGGAGGCGCCGGGGGACGTGCGGACCGGCGTGCACAGGAAGTTGTACTCCTGCGGCGCGGGCTCGTCGTACGTCATCACCGAGGCGTTGTTGATCATGGTGGGCGAGCCCGAACGGAAGGCGTCGTCCATCGCGTTGAACACGCCGACCGCGTCCAGGCCGGGCAGCACCTGCCGGCCCGGGCTGAACTGCGGGACCATGCCGAACGCCGAGCCCTGCCGGCCGTTGGCGTAGCGCAGCAGGTGGTTGGAGCCCTCGGTGAGCATGATCGGGAACGGCGCGCCGTCGAACACGCCGAACAGCTCCTGCTGCTGGGCGAGCAGGCTGTCGCGCAGCTTGAACTCCGACAGCAGGGTCTGGGTCAGCTCCTGCATGCCCTCCCGCAGGTTGCGGTCCCAGCTGCGCGGCTTGACGTCGGCGACGCAGACCGTGCCGAGGATCATGCCGGTGTTGTCGATCAGCGGGGTGCCCAGGTAGGAGCGCACGCCCATGTCGTTGACCAGCGGGTTGCCCTTGAACCGCGGGTAGTCGAACACGTCGTCGAGCGCCAGCTGGGAGCCCTGCGCCACCACGTGCGGGCAGAACCCGTAGTCGCCGGGAGCCTCCCGGGCGACGCTGCTCAGGTCGAAGACGATCCCGCCCGCCTCGGGACCGGGCTGGTCGTCCGGGTTACTGGGGACGTACATCCCGCGGAACATCTGCCGTTCGTCGTTGATGAAGTTGACCATGGCGAGGGGGGACTGCGTGAAGGTGGCCGCCAGCCGGGCGACGCGGTCGAACGTGGCCTCCGCGTCGACGGTGTTGAGGCCGAGAATCTGCAGTCGCAACTTCCGCTGCTCGCCCGCGAGTCGGGCCTGATCGGAGGACAAGGGATCCATGGCATCAGATGAAATCAGAAGACCGGGCCTGACGGATCATCCGGTTCGATAATGTCCGCATCATGCGCCTGAGGTGACCGCGCCGCACACGCAGAGTGCTCGGATCCCGCCATTCCGGTAACCTCCATCTGCCTCTGGCCAGGCGCATATGCCCAACCTGGGAGTCTGTCCACACAGTTCCAGGTTTCAACCTCGGCCGATCACTTCCCGCCATTCCTTGAGCGACAATCGAGCAGATGCGAGGGTACGTACGACAATCGTGCGGTGACCGCGCACCGGTGGGTTCCCGACCTCGGGTTCCGGAACTCGCCGGCGGGGGCGGACCGAGACGGCTGACGTCGCAGGCCCGTGCGTGCCATTTGTCCGTAGTACCAGCGAGAGAGGGCACGGTGGGGTGGGGCAGGTGCGGGGTGAGCTGTGTGCCTCCCGTCGGAGACGGCGGCCGGGCGTTTTCAGCCAGCCGGGCGATTGCGCCCCGCCGGGATACCCACCGTGTGCCAGGGCCTCAGGCCGCCACCCGGGCGGCCCGCTCGCCGTCGACCGACGGGAGCGGTGACCACTCCAGGTCGTAGGGGCGCATGCAGTCGCTCCGATGACATACGGCAAGGTCAACTCCGCCACCACACACGCACAGTGGCGTAGCACTGAAGGAGTTCCCCATGATCAGGTCGGATGTGGACGCGCGGTCCGTGGCGGTGATCGGCATGTCCTGCCGGCTCCCGGGCGCTTCGGGCGCCGACGCGCTGTGGGCGCTGCTGCGCAACGGCGTGGACGCCACGAGCGAGACACCGCCTGAACGCTACGACGTGGACGCGTTGCATTCACCGGCACCCAAGCCGGGGCGGATCGCCAGTCGCCGCGCCGGCTACCTCGACCACGTCGCCGACTTCGACGCCGGATTCTTCGGCATGTCCCCCACCGAGGCCGCGGAACTCGACCCGCAGCAGCGGCTGCTGCTGATGGCCACCTACGAGGCGTTGGAGGACGCCGGCCAGCGCCCCGACCAGCTGGCCGGCTCCCGCACCGGTGTCTTCGTCGGCAACGCCCGGGCGGACTACCTCGAACTGGCCCTGCGCCAGGGCCTGGAGTCGGCGACCGCCGCCCAGCTGAACAACTTCCGCTCGCTGCTGCCCGCCCGCCTCTCGCACACCTTCGACTTCCGCGGGCCCAGCGTGGTCGTGGACACCGCCTGCTCCTCCGCCCTGGTGGCCGTGCACCAGGCGGTGCAGAGCCTGCGGGTCGGCGAGACCCCGCTGGCGGTGGCCGCGGCGGTGAACCTCGCGCTGCGCCCCGACGAGGGCGTCGTGATGAGCCAGGCCGGCGCCATGTCCCCCGACGGCCGGAGCAAGTTCGGCGACGCGCAGGCCGACGGCCACGCCCCCAGCGACGCGGTGGCGGTCGTCGTCCTCAAGCGGCTCGACGACGCGCTCGCCGACGGGGACCGGATCCGCGCGGTCATCGCGGGCAGCGCCGTCGGCAACGACGGCCGCACCAGCGACAGCGTGCTCAACCCCTCCCTGGCCGGGCAGTTGTCGGTGCTGCGCTGGGCGTACGAGGACGCCGGCGTCGACCCGTCCGAGGTGGACTACGTCGAGGCGCACGGCTCCGGCTCCCCCTCCCTGGACCCGCTGGAGCTGACCGCGCTGGGCGAGGTGCTGGGCGCCGAACGGCCCGCGGACCGGCCGCTGCTGGTCGGCTCGGTCAAGACGAACATCGGGCACGCGGAGGCCGCCGGCGGCCTGGCCGGGCTGATCAAGGCCGTGCTGTGCCTGGAGCACCACCAGGTCCCGGCGAGCCTGCACCTGTCCGCGCCCAGCCCCAGGGTCCCCTGGGCGGCGCTGTCGCTGGAGGTGCCGGGCGAGCTGCGCGACCTGCCGGAGCTGGGCCGGCCGGCGGTCGCCGGGGTCTCCGGCCAGGGCTCGTCGGCGCTCAACGCCCATGTGGTGCTGCGCCAGGCCGAGGCCGCCGCGCCCGCGCCCGCCGCCGGCAAGCCAGGCTCCCCGTTCCTGCTGGTGCTCTCCGCGCGCAGCCCGGAGGCGCTCGCCGCCCTCGCCCAGGCGTACGCGGACTACCTGGGACCCTGGGGTCAGGGCTCCCGCCACGCGCTGCGCGACATCTGCTTCAGCGCCGCCACCCGCCGCCAGCACCACGAGCACCGGATGGCGGTCGTCGGCTCCACCCACGACGAGATGGCGGCCGCGCTGTCCGGGCTGCCGGGCATGGGCGGCCAGCCGCTGTCCGGACTCGCCGAGCGCTACCGCTGGGGCGAGGAGCTGGACTGGGAGAAGGTGTTCGGCGAGCCCGGGCGCTACGTCCCGCTCCCCCACTACCCGTGGCAGACCAAGCGCTACTGGGTGGGCGAGCAGGAGGACTCGGGCGCCGGCGACCTGGCCGGCTGGATGCTGCGCGAGCACGCCAGGACCGGCTTCGACGACGGCTCGACGCTCAACGAGATCGGCATCGACTCGCTGGCCCGGCTGCGCATCCTGGTCGAGCTGGCCAAGCGCTCCAGCCAGGAGGTCGACCCGGACGAGTTCGGGCGGCTGCGCACCGTCGGCGAGTTGCGCCAGTGGACCCGGGGCCTGGAGGCCGGAGCGCGATGAGCGATCCGCAGACCGCGTACGAGCGGTTCGCCCAGTCCGCCGCCGCCTACGGCTACGACGTCACCGCCCTGGAGGTGGGCGAGGACCGGCTCAGCTACGGGGAGTTGCGCGACCTGGCCGAGCGGCTCGCCGCGCACCTGGTCGCGTCGGCCGGCGGTACCGCGCCGCGCCGGGTCGGCCTGCTGGCCGGCCGCTCGGTGACCGCCTACGCCGGATACCTGGCAGCGCTGCGGCTGGGCGCCACCGTCGTACCGCTCAACCCCGAGCACCCGGTGGCGCGCACCGGCGCCATCGCGTCCGCCGCGCAGCTGGAGGTGGTGGTGGCCGACGCCTCCGCCGAGACTTCCGCCGAGACCTCCGCCGACGGCGGCAACGGCGACGGCGGCCCGGGCGTGCCCGTGGTCCGGTTCGGGCCCGAGGAGTTGCGGGTGCTGGCCAAGGAGCCGGCCCCCGAACTGCCCGACCCGCACGTCGGCCCGGACGATGTGGCGTACCTCATATATACGTCGGGTTCGACCGGCACCCCCAAGGGCGTGCCGATCCTGCACCGCAACATCTCCGCCTACCTCGACCGGTTCGCCGGCCGGTACGGGATCGGGCCGGGCAGCCGGCTGTCGCAGACGTTCGAGCTGACGTTCGACGGCTCGGTGCACGACCTGTTCGTGGCGTGGGCGGACGGCGGCACGCTGGTGGTGCCGATGCGCGGCCAACTGCTGTCGCCGGTACGGACGATCAACAACCTGCGGCTGACCCACTGGTTCTCGGTGCCGTCGCTGATCTCCTTCGCCTCCCGGCTCGGCACCCTCACCCCGGGCAGCATGCCCACCCTGCGCTGGAGCGTCTTCGGCGGCGAGCCGCTGACGCTGGACGCGGCCCGCGAGTGGCGGGCGGCGGCGCCCGGCAGCGCGATCGAGGTCCTGTACGGCCCGACCGAACTCACCATCTCCTGCACGGCCTACCGGCTGCCGGACGATCCGGCGGACTGGCCGCGCACGCCCAACGGCACCGCTCCGATCGGCAGTTGCCACCGCGACCTGGACTTCGTGCTGCTCGACGAGGACGGCCGGCCGGGCGACCGCGGCGAGTTGTGCATCCGCGGCCCGCTGCGCTTCCCCGGCTACCAGGACCCGGCGAACAACGCCGGCCGCTTCCTCACCCCCGACCAGGAGCCCTTCGCCGACGGCCGGCTCACCGACCGGCACTGGTACCGTACCGGCGACCGGGTCGCGGTCCAGGACGGCGGCCTCGTCCATCTCGGGCGCGTCGACCACCAGGTGAAAGTCCGCGGCCACCGCATCGAACTGGGAGAGATCGAGGCCGTGTTGCGCCAGCAGTCCGGAGTGCGCGACGCCGTGGTGCTCGCCCTGCCGACCGAGGACGGCGAACCGGAACTGCACGCGGCCGTCACCGGCGACGGCTGCGACCGGGACCGGCTCTACGCCGGCCTGACCGACCGGCTTCCGCCGTACATGCTGCCCCGCAGGATCGCCGTCCTCGACGCGTTCCCGCTCAACTCCAACGGCAAGATCGACCGCATGGAACTGCGCACCGCACTCGGACACAGCCGCTGACCCGCGGCCGGGCAACGCCGCCCGGCCGCAGCGGAGCGTGACCGGCACCGCCGCGACTTCCCTCGTCCCGACGTCAGTTGTGAGGCCCCATGTTCGACGCCATCGTGGTGGGCGCGCGCTGCGCCGGCGCACCCACCGCCATGCTGCTCGCCCGTGCCGGGTACCGGGTGCTCCTGCTCGACAAGGCGCCGGCGGGCACCGACACCCTGTCCACCCACCTCATCCACCAGCCCGGCGTGGCGGCCCTGGCGCGCTGGGGACTGCTGGACCAGGTCCGCGCCACCGGCTGCCCGCCGCTGGAGAACGTTGTCTACGAGATCGCCGATGTCCGTCTCGAGGGTTGCGCACGGGGCGTGGAGGGCCAGCACGCCGGATACGCCCCGCGGCGCCACGTGCTGGACGGCATCCTCGCCGACGCGGCGGCGGCCGCCGGCGTGGAGGTCCGCGACCGCAGCCAGGTCACCGGACTGCTGCGCGACGCCACCGGGCGGGTGGTCGGGGTGGAGGGCCGCCGCCAGCAGCAGCCGTTCACCGAGCGTGCCCACCTGGTGATCGGCGCCGACGGGATGCGCTCCACGGTCGCCCGGCTCACCGGCGCCCCGTTCACCGTCACGGACCCCCGGCTGACCTGCGCCTACTACGCGTACTACGAGGGCGTGCCGGCCGACCTGGAGCTGTACGAGGCGCCCGGCAGCTGGACCGCGGCGGTACCGACCAACGACAAACTCACCCTGGTCCTGGCCTATTTCCCGCAGCCCCTCTTCGAACAGGTGCGGACCGACGCCCGCCACCACTACCTGGAGCAGGTGCGGACCACCGCACCCGCGCTGTTCGAGCGGCTGGAAGGGCGCGAGCCGGTGGAGCGCCTGCGCGGCACCGGCGACCAGCAGAACTTCTTCCGCCAGGCGGCGGGCCCCGGCTGGGCACTGGTCGGCGACGCGGGCCACCACAAGGACTCGATCACCGCGCGCGGGATCAGCGACGCCTTCCTGCAGGTCGAGTCGCTGGTCCGGCACGTGGCCGGCCGGCTCGGCGGCGACCCGGCGCAACTCGACGCCGCGCTGGCGGACTTCGGGGCCGAGCGTGACGCAACTCTCAGCCCCGGGTACGAGGCCACGCTGGGCGTCGCGCAGCTGGCACCGCACGATCAGCGCATGTCACTCCTGCGCGCGGTGCAGACGGACTCCGAACTCACCTCGATCTACTTCGACATGGTTGCCGGGATCGGTTCCGCGAGCGCGCTCTACACGCCTAGACTCCTGGCTCTGCTGTGACCTGCGGGGCCCCTGGTACGGACGCTGGCGGGGGCCCGGGTCGCAACAACGGCTTTTCGAACACCGGGTGAGCGCATTCGGTCAACTGGTAGTTGCCAGAGGCAGACGCTGACGGTCCGCCATGATCCTGGTAGGGTCACGGCGTAGCCCACTTCGGTGACGGTGAGTCAAGTTGCCGCGCCGGAGAGACACGGCATTTTTCTGCAACGCCCTACCGAACACCAGCGCTCCGCTGCCGTACGAGGAATCAGATGCCAGGCACTCGCGACCGGTTGACGCGTCACCGGTCCGCCCCGCGTAGATCTTCGCGATTCTCGTTCGTCCTGCCCCTGGTCGTTCCTGCCGTCTGCCTGAGCGGACTGTGGAGCTACGAGGCAGCCGGACTCGTCGACCGTCACAGCCAGTTGACCTCGGAGGCGGACCACGTGTCCGCCGTCGCCCGCCCGGCCCAGGTGGTCCTGGCCCGGTTGCAGGACGAGCGCCGGTTCACCGCGATCTGGCAGTCCGGCCACGCCGCCTCGGCCCGCAAGGACCTCGACGAGGCCCGCCGGAAGACCGACTCGGCCGTCCAGGACTACCGCAGGGCCACCCCGTCCGCGCTGGACGGCTCGACGCTGCGCGGCACCGCCAAGTCCCTGGACGACGCCCTGGTCTTCCTGCCGGAGCGCCGCGGAGCGATCGACGGCAAGACCCTGTCGGCGCCCGACGCCTTCCAGTACTTCACCAACACCGTCTCCGACGGCATCAGCCTGCTGAGCGCCGCTTTACGGAGTGATGACGGGCAGTTCGCCCGTGGCGCCACCACCACGGCCACCGTGGCGCAGATCACCGAGATGCTCTCCCGCGAGGACGCGCTGCTGTCCGGCGCGGTGCCCGGCGGCCACCTGTCGGCCGCGGACCGCGCCCAGTTCGACAACGCCCTCGCGGTGCAGCGCTCGCTGCGCACCGGGCTGAGCGCCGGCGACCTGCCCGGCACCGGCCCCGCCGGGTACGCCAAGATCACCGACAGCGGCAGCTACACCACGCTGACGAAGATCGAGGACGCGGTCTCCACCGGGCAGGGCACCTCGCTGCCCGCATCGACCTCGGCCTGGCCCGCCGCCGCCGCGACGGTCACCGGTGACCTGCAGTCGCTGAGTGCGGACGCGCTGTCCGAACTGGGCAGCTCCGCCTCGGACAAGGCGGAGGAGATACTCCTCGGGCTGCTCCTCGGCACCCTGGCGACGCTGGCCGCACTGGCCGGCGGCGCCTACCTGTCGTTGCGCAACCGGCGGACGATCACCGGGCGGCTCAACGCGCTTCAGGCGCACGCCGACGAGCTGTCCAACGTGTGGCTGCCGCGGCTGATGGCCAGGATCGAGGCGGGCGAGCGCATCGATCCCGCGATGCTCGTGCCGCAGGGCCCCACGCCCGCCGACGAGGTGCAGCGGCTGGCCGCGTCCATCGACCGGCTCGGCCGGGTCGCCGCGGACACCGTGCTGCGCCAGTCGCTCGGCCGCGAGGGCGGCGAGAAGGTCTTCGGCCAGCTCATCCGCCGTACCCAGTCGCTGATCCACCGGCTGATCTCGCTGCTCGACGACCTGGAGCGCAAGCACGAGGACTCCGACCTGCTGAAGGACATCTTCGCGGTCGACCACCTCGCCACGCGCGTGCGCCGTCACGCCGAGAGCCTGGTGATCCTCAGCGGTTCGCCGCCGAACCGCCGTATGACCACGTCCGTTTCGATCGTCGACGTGATGCGCAGCGCGGTCGCCGAGACCGAGCAGTACACCCGCGTCCGCGTGAAGAACCTGCCCGCCGAGCGCCAACTGGCCCTGGCCGGGCGCGCGGTGGCCGACGTCACCCACCTGCTCGCCGAACTCATCGAGAACGGCACCGCGTTCTCGCCGCCGGACACGCAGGTGTCGGTCAGCGCGACGCGGGTCGCCAAGGGCCTGGTCGTGCACATCGAGGACCACGGCCTCGGCATGCCGCAGGACATGATCGACCACGCCAACGAGCTGCTCGCCCACCCGCCCAAGCTGGACATGCGGGCACTGAGCGAGGACCCGCGCCTCGGCCACTTCGTGGTCGCCCGGCTCGCCGAGCGGCACAGCATCAAGGTCGAGGTCCGCGACTCGGTCTACGGCGGCACGATGGTCGTCGTGCTGGTGCCGGCGAACCTGCTGGAGGAGCTGGACTCCCCGGTCCTCGACCAGCTCAAGTCGGCGGCCAGCGCGAGCGGCATGATGGCCATGGACGCGGGCCGGCAGGCGCCGGCCGCGGCCGCGGTCGGCAGTGCGGCCGGCGGCCCGGGCACCGACCAGCCGGGCGACCTGGTGGCGGCCGCCGCCGCGCACGACGACGGCTACGCGCTCAGCCACACGCGGATGCCGGAGCACAGCGGCTTCCCGGAGTACGGCGGTGCGGGCCTGCTGCCCGCGAGTGCGGACTTCCCGTCGCCCGGGGTCTCCGCGGGCACCATGGCCACCGGCCCGGCGGCCACCGGCTGGGTGGCCCCCGAGGAGCACCCGGCGCACCGGCAGTCCGCGGGCCAGGAGCACCCGGCGCCGCCGAGCCGGCCGGAGCCGCAGCACGCGGAGCCG
>Ga0131853_10018991_pt1 | contig 12507 bp, 10 predicted proteins | sample TergutLab28metaG_FD_92764 | JGI IMG/M metagenome (GOLD analysis project Ga0131853, IMG submission 92764) | Labiotermes labralis P1 segment gut microbial communities from Petit-Saut dam, French Guiana - Lab288 P1 (version 2) (version 2) | ecosystem: Host-associated > Arthropoda: Insects >...
ATGAATAGGTACTATGATCGACTCCTTCCACTCTTCAGGCAATTTCTCCTTCTTCCAAATAGAAGTGATAAGCTTATGAATCTCCCCGCAAATTGTTCCACCCCCTGCTTTAATCAGTTCTGAACAAAATCTTTCCTAATTCGACACATATTCGCGTAAACTTAAGTCGACGTTCGCTTGTGAGCCTGATTTAAATACCCTCACTGCGCGTCAAGTTAAGTCGACATTCGGCATTAAGAGGTTAAACAGCTTACATTAAGCTTCAGGCTTGGGTATAACTGGGATTTATATTTTAATTTCACTATACATTATTGCATGTTTGTTGTCATGTAGTGTTCATACCAATATTGATACATTTCCTTGCAGAACTAATTATTATTCAATCTTAAAGTGATTCATCCCCATTGTGCTTTATTTGAATGTTTCTTAAAAGACAGTCTTACACAACACATACAGAGTGCGGCATTTAACGTTACCCATTTTGAGTTGGCAATTCTGCTTGTGTGGGTGTGGGAGAGGACGCTGACAACCCCAGAATGGTTGGGTTCCACGTGACCTTGGAGTCGGTGAACAATGGAACGTTGGTTCTTGTAGCAGCGCATATTTTGTGTGGAACAGTTCGTGTTAAGCAAGTCGATCGTATCCGTGCAGCGAGAGTTTCGTCGGAAATTTGGTGATGATCGGCAACGTGAGGCTGCATCTTCAAGAAAAATAATCGGGCAGTGGCGTGAGACTGGATTCGTATAGGTTAAAGCTCAGTTTCCGTCGAAACACCGTCCGGTCACCTGAAAATATCCAGCGTGTGAGAATAGCCTTGGAGAGTAGTCCACGTCGATCAGTGCGGCATTCCCAACTCTTGAATTTGTCGGACAGAAGTGTGCGACGAATTTGACACCTTGATTAGCATTTTCACCCGTATAAACTGCAAATCGTCCAGGAATGAACTGCTGCGCACAAAGCTTTGCGCGTTCGTTGTTGCCAACAGATTGTGCACTCGCACGCTAACCTCGGTAGGTTCCTCATCATGAGTGACGAAGCAATATTCTCACTCAACGGCTCTGTAAACAAACAAAACTGCCGATATTGGGTGCCTACAAATCCACGCCAACTCCACGATCGGCCACTACACAGTCCTCAGGTCGTTGTGTGGTGTGCCATTTCAGCATAGGGAATTACTGGGCCCTACTTTTCGAGGGTGATGACGGTGTCTCTGTGACAGTGAACGCCGAACGTTATAACCACATGTTGGAAACCTTTTTCCTACCAGAGATGAGACGTCGCAACTGGAATATGGCGAGAGCGTGGTTTCAGCAGGACGGTGCCACAGCCCATACGGCACGACTCTCAATGAACATCCTACGTGCTGCATTCCCCGGGCGACTTCTCTCTCGGTTTGGTGACATTCAGTGGCCCTCCAATTCACCAGACCTTACTGCAGCTGACTTTTTTTTATGGGGTATTTGAAAGCTCAAGTTTTTACTCACACTCTCCCTGACATTAACAGCCTTAAAAATGCAATTCATCAGGAGAATTCGAACGTTACGCAGGACACTTTATGTCGCATCATGGCAAGTGTACCTGGGAGATGGCAGCAATGCCTTGATTGTCATGGAGCACATCTCCAAGATGCTATATTGAAGACGGGAGGCTTTTTGTGAATCCAAGACACTGACTTACTTGACCGTGTTCAGTTGTATTTATTGCTGTGTACAATAAATGTGTTATCCTACTTTCAAAATTGGTAACGTTAAATGCCGCACCCATACAAGCCTTCCAGGCAACTAGTTTTGGCTTCGTTAATAAGCCATCATCGGACCTTTTTCTTTGTCAAGTCTGTCCAGTGAAATTTTATAAACTGTGTAACTGCACGAAGATAAGTTTCACTGGATGGTCATGATAAAGAAAAAGGTCCAATGATGGCTTGTTAACAAAGCCAAAAATAGTTACCTAGAAAACTTGTATATTTGTTGTTGAAGACTGTGTTTTAATAAACATTCTAACATGGTTTCAGTTCTTAATTATTGGTATTCAGTTTAATTTCTTAATTAAAGGGTTACAATGAGTGATCTGTCATTCATATTAATGACTGTAGGCGCAAGATTAATTTTAGAACATGAATTCAGCCTTAAGCAGAAGTTACTTGGGCTTTCACAGTACACAAAGCCAAGCTAAACTACAGAGCTATAGGTGCATGACTTCACTAGGTTCCTAGTTAAGATATATTGAACATTATCCACTGTCTGAGATACATTTAGCAAGGCCAGAAAGAGGGCTGGGCAAAACATTGAGGAGAATGTCAAAACCTTGGCTGAAAAGAATCTAGGTCTGTATGAACTGAAACAGCATAAACCATGGTTTAATAAAGAATGATCGTATTTACATAAAAGGAAACAGGCTAAATTGCAGTGGTTACAGTATCCAAACCAAAGTAATGTAAGTAATATAAACAACGTAAAACATGAAGCTAGGAGACATTTCAGGACCAAACAGAAGAAATATATGAAACCTAAAATTGATGAGCTTGCAAATAACAGTAAGATAAAAAATATCTGAGATTTTAAGGTGGGTTACCAGCCTAGAAATAATGTAGTAGAGAGTGATTTGGTTACAGACACCCACAGTATTTGACTAGGTGGAGGAACCATTTCGCTCAACTATTGAATACATGGGGTTAATGTTATTAGGCAGGCAGAAATACATACAGCAGAGACCCTTGTGCCTGAGCCCAGTGCCTTTGAGGTTGAGATGTCTATTGAAAAGCTTAAAAGACACAAATCACCAAGTATTCAGCAAATCCCAACAGAATTGATTATAACAGAGGGTATTGAATTGAGTTGAATGTTATTTGGGTTCAAGCCCTTCCGGGCCCGATACACCTAGGCCTTACGACAGGCTCTTTGTGCCCTATGTTCTGTACTACATTAGCGGAGCCCTATTCCTTTGGCAAAGTTCCAGATGGCCCCTGTACTTAGTTTCCTAATATCCTCAGGGTCCAAAAAGAAGGAACACAGATGTGTATGTCTAAGTGAAGCCAAGGCCTCACATTCACACAAAATGTGGACTGAGGTTTCCTCCTCGGTACCACATTTTCTACAATTACTCAACCCCATTATACGTAAATGTCTACGCAAGGTGTTGTGTCCAGTAAGCAGCCCAATAACAACCCTGGATTGTGTCCTATTAACGAACAAATAATCGGGCTCTTGTAGCCAGGTCAGGGCCAGAAATCAGTTCTCGAGCCTGTCTCTGTGGTCTACAAGGACCACGCCACCATACCAGATGCTGGTTTTCCATCCAGCGTTTTATCTTTTTTCTTATATTCTCCCTAGAGACCCCCAAGAAAGGCTCAGGTCCAACAAACCTTTGAACAGAATCGTCCCTTGCGAGCTTGTCAGTGATTTCATTTCCTCACGCTCCGGCAAGCCCAGGGACTCAATACAGCCCCACAGTGTGCCGGGCAGAGATATCATCGAACGCCTTCTGGCACTATCGTACCAAGCGAGACTTTTGGCAGCCTTCAGCACTTTCAGAGCCACCTAACTGTCAGAGCAAATGCTAACATATTTCTCATGCCTGTCTTGAGTTTCAGTTTCATGAACACAGGCCAATATTGTGTATAACTGAGCCTGAAAGTCTGTAGCATGTTTTCCTAGAGAGATGCTGAGCCTTCTGTCTGCAGATTGCCCATAGAGCCCAGCCCTGATCCCCTCCACAGTTCTGGATCCATCTGTAGACCAGACGAGCCCTTTAACTGCAGGAGGAGTCCCATGTCTTCTGGTCCATTCCTCTCTAGTTAACATAGTGACCCTATATTTAGGGTCCAGGTTGAAGACTGGCTTCCTAATGGTGACTACGATACTAAATATGGGATCAGACTTCTGAAGTCACGTCAATATGCAACTATATCCTTGACTGGGTGAAGGTAAGACCAATACCCCAAACTCCAGAGGCAATGTGCCACCGACCTTGCCTCCCCCAGTATCACTAGATCCATTGGAGGGAGGCCAGTGAATGCCTCCATAGCACCAATAGGAGTCATACAAATTGCTCCCATTATTCCTCACCTTGCCAATCTTTGTACTTTGCTTAGCTTTTTCTTGGCACTAGCTGTCTGACAGCCAGGCCACCATCTCTTTTACATCCTTAGGATGTAAAAGAGATGGTCGGCCGAACGATGGCAAGGTGGAGCCAGACGGCCACCTTGGGTTTCAAGCCTCACCTCGCCCCACATGCCCTCCTACAGGCTCACAGCAAATTGTGAACCTTCCTCACTTGACATCCAAAAGCAGGGGGTAGGAAAATTTGCTCTGAGATCCATGAATTTATCCATTCTATTGGAAATAAAGAGGAATTACCTGAGGCATGGAAGGAGTCATTCATTTTACCAATTCATAAGAAGGGTGATAAAACAGATTGCAATAATAGATGCATATCTCTTTTGTCAATTACATACACAATTTTATACAGCATACTGCATTCAAGGTTAACTCCATATGTAGAGGAAATTACTGTGGTATCATCAGTGTTGTTTTCAACGCAACAAGTCAACTACTGATCATACATACTGCATTTGTCAAATACCTGAGAAAAAATGGGAATACAATGGAGCAGTGCATCAGCTACTTATAGACTTCCAGAAAGCCTATAATTCAGTTAGCAGGGAGATAGTATATAATATTCTCATTGAGTGTGGTATCCTTGTGAAACTGATAAGATTAATAAAAATGTCTGAATGAAATGTATAGCAGGGTCCAGATAGGCGAGGATTTCTCTGACATATTTCCTATTAGGAATGGCATGAAACAAGATGCTTTATCACCATTGCTTTACAGCTTTGCTTTAGTGTATGCCATTAGGATGGTTTAGGTAAACCAGGTTGGCTTGAAATTAAATGGTACACATCAGCTTACAATTTATGCTGATGCTGTTAGTATATTGGGCAGAAGCTAACATAATATAAAGGAAAACGCAAAAGCTTTAGTAGTTTCTAGTAAGGAGATTGGACTAGCAGTAAGTTCTGATGAAATTATGTGGTCATGTCTCGAGATCAGAAGGCACAACGAAGTCACAATATAAAGATAGATAATAGTTCCTTTGAAAGGGTGGAAGAGTTCAAATATTTCAGAACAAACCTAATGAATCAAAATTCTATTCAGGAAGAAAGTAAGAGCAGGTCGAAGTCGGGGAGTTCTTGCTGTCATTGGGTGCAGAATCTTTTGTCTTCCAGTTAGCCATCCAAAAATATAAAGATTATGACATACAGAACTACAGTTTTGCCTCTTGTTTTGTATGGATGTGAAACTTGGCTGCTGACATTGAGGGAGGAATGTAGGCCAAGGGTGTCTGAGAATGGGGCACTGAGGAGAATATTTTGGCCTGAGAAGGACGAGGTAAGAGGGGAGTGGTGAAAACTACAAAATGAGGAACATAAGGATCTGTACTCCTCGCCAAGGCAGGCGTAGATGAGAGGATAACATTAAGATGGATCTTCAGACGTGGGATGGAGGGCATGTACTGGATTGATCTAGCTCAGAACAGGGACAAGTGGCAGGCTCTTGTAAACACACAATAATGAACCTTCTGGTTTCACAAAATGGGGGAAATTTCTTGACTAGCTGAGAACTGGTTAGCTTCTCCAGAAAGACTCTGCTCCATGGAGTAAGTAATTATACACAAAGTTTCATGAGATGAGTATATGCCTTTCTTCAAGTGACTGGTTGTCATTACACTGAAAGATAATGTACTCTACTATGTATATAAAATCTCTTCCTTCATTGTTTTACATTCCTTTGTTTCCAACTGGTTGCATTGTGACCATAACAAATTTTTGTGGTGCTGCTTTGTAGATTAGCAGTTTGTAATTCATACTCATAAACAATGTGTATCCACCTAATTGCTTGAAAACTGTTTAGCATAAAGCATTTGCCAGACATTGCCATGATGGTAAATAATAGAATGGTAAACAGGATTATGTATTCTTAAGATCTTCATAATAAACAAGATAGCAAGTGGTGTACTCTGTAATGTAGCACAGAGATTTTAACAAGGCATTCTTAATTTTGAAATGTCTGTTTCATGTTACATGCAATTTTAATTATGCCCATAGGAAAAGTATGCCCTTCTTTGTGCCAGTTTCACAGAACTCAATAAAAAGTCAACAGCATCATATGCAGACTTCATCCAAATCGCTATCACTGCACAAATATTTACAAAACATTTGCCCAACAGAAATAGGTGAAGGCCTCATGTACAGTATTTCACCTAAACTGGTCAAGAACTGGAAAGTGTGGGTATAAATTAATTTTAACTCTAAGTAAAGTATAACTCTCATGCACTCAATTGTCAAAAAACTAATGCTTACTAGACAACTTTTCTAAATAAATATGTAAAACTGAGGTTGTCCTTGTCCATGTTTTGAAGATTTGTAGGGGGAATAGATGTGTACCTCCACTCATTCTTAACCTTGGCACTAGATGGACGTGAGTGGTCACTATCGGACCCTGGTCACATTACACCCATGCAGAGAAAGGGCCCCTATACCCATCGAATGGGAGGCTGGGTGGGTCCCAGAGCTGGTGTGGATGGTTTTGGAAAAGGAAAATCTCTTGGCCCTACTGGGATTTGCACCCCAGATGTTTAGCCCATAGCCAGTCACTATACTGACTATGCTATCCCACCTTCCCCTCGTGACTCATATTCCAAATTATATGAAAATCCATCAGACTATGTAATTGCTCATAATAGGTGACAGATGGACAGACATGGTCATCACATATGGTGTACTTTACAAAAAATGCAGTTTCATTATCATATCACAGTTGTTTTAATAAAATCCCAGATAGCAAGAGACACTTTTACTTGGTTTACATGTACTTTATACTGTAGGCAGTATTTTGCATGATATATTGTGATGGAATGAATCAGCCACTGTAACAAACGTTTCAAGGATAACTGATCCACCAAGCTTGTAGAATATGTTAGAAAGGGTGCAACAGAAATTGGTCATGTCCTCTTTGAGTACTATGCTAGTATTTGCCTCAAGCATCTGGGGAAAATTGTAACAAACGTCAGTCATAATAGCTGGCCTCCAGGCTTGAACTCAGGCCCTTTCCAATATGAAGCTAGATTGCTAACCATTCCATCCCAACTTCACATTAGTTTTAAGAATTTAAAATCAAGTGTTGTGAAATACGTGTCCTGGGTTTTGTTCTCTCAGCTGAAGCATCAAAACGATAAGAGGATTTGTCAGTCACACAGTCATAAAACTGTATGCTAAATATAGTTGCTCAAGACTGCAGAAATACCTTTGTCATTACATGCCACGCAAGCCAGACTTCAGTTAGGGAACAAGATATAATTTTAGTTCACAAGAAGGAATAGAACTAATAGAAAGGTAAGTATATGACCTTAAGATGCAAAAAAATTTACACATTAGTGAGTATATTTACCACCTGCATAACGTTAAAACACTCTGTGCAGGTCTATTTATGTGTTTATTATGATGAAGATAAAGTTGTATCTATGCATAACATGTAGGCATATCAAGGTGTGGGGGTATCACTCCAAACATTCTTAACCTAGCCACTAATCCCTGACTTTATTACAGGGCTAAAACTCACTACATGACTCCATCAGTCATCACTCCGCACAGACCAAACAACTTTATATCCCAAGATTTTAATAATTATCCATTTTTAACATATATTTATATTACTTACATAATTTTAACCAAAGTTATAATTTTTATTGTTATGGAGTGTTGGTGACACAGTTAACTAAATTTGTACATTTGTAGTCTTGCAATAAAATCATCATCCTGAAAATGGCCAGGATGCTGGCTAAAACATGTTGGTGAGAACATTGTGAATAAAATACACCATAAATAATGATGTGCATTTGTTGGTTAATTATATATTTTGGATCTGATTAATGCACAGAAGATGGAACATAATAAAATAGCATAGCAAAAGTTTAACATACTGAGCATTAACAGTAATTACACTATATTCTCTTTAATTATGGAAAAGGAGATGGCAACCGGTACATCTATTCTAGCCCCACTGAGGAATGATCAATATTTCCGAAGAACATTTTTTTAAGAACAGTTATCATTATAGTGAAATGAAGAATACTGTTTGGAGTTAGTTATTATTTCTAATTTCCATAAGATAGACGTGGCATATAATGTGTGTTTTTCAGTATTGTGTGTCCTCTCAGTATAGATGCAAGTCAACATGTCAAGGTATGTTAGATAAAAAAGGTAAAGTGATCCTGTTACAGGCCCGGTGTGGCCCAGAGGGCGGGTAGAGGTATAGCTCTACTCTTCCATGACCATGGCACTAGAAGAGGGTGAGTAGTCAGCAGAATGCCCTGGCTGCACTTTACCCCCGGGAAAGACCCAGTACCCATTTTACAGGAGGCTGGGTGGGCCCTAGGGCCGGTCTGGACGGGCAAAAAATCTCATCATCACCAGGATTCAATCCCGGACTGTCCAGTCCGTAGTCAGTCACTATACCGGCTGCACTACCCGGCCCACAATGTATGTTAGGTAGCAGTGAATACATTGGACAAACCTACTGTTCTTAAGCTGTCATAAACAAACACAGACACACACACACCAGTTCAAGCTTGAAATACGGAGGAGGAAACGTGACATTCCTAATCCATATTTGACAACATAATGCTGATCACAAATACCAGACTGACTACAGGCAGTAACAGCAGTAGAGTGTTCTTATAATTCTTTACAAGTACACCTGGAGGAAAGACATTTCAATATGTATTTGAAACCACACATTCATGTAAATATGTAGGACTCACAATTTGTCAGTAATTCTGACCCATTATACAAGTATTATCATGTTAAATATTTTAAAATGAGCAGAAAATATCAACTCAGGATAAGGACAAGTGGGTGGGTCTTGTGAACATGGTAATGAACCTTCAGCTTCTGTAAATTGTATGGAATTTGTTGACTCCCTGAAGAACTACCCTAATAGCTAGCCAAGATGGACTCTGCTCAAAGGAGTTAGTTAGTCCAAAAATAAAACTTATGAACAGGTATGGGATGAAAATTACTACTCTTCAATTTAGCCTATATTTTCATGTACCTAGTGTTAGTATTTATTGACAACTGCAGATATATATTCTGAACTTCCACTCCACAAACCTCCCATGCAAAAATAAAATGTTAGCATGTACAGTTATTTAAACTTACTGTGTTCTAATTACTTCAGTGTCAATAATTGGTGGTGCAACTTACCTGGAAATGTTGAAGAAACCAATTTCAGCAAGAATTAAGGACAGAGTTTTTCGTCATATAAACATCCTTAACTGGTTGCCACAATACACAAAGCAAGATGCAATAGGAGACATAACCGCAGGAATAACAGTGGGGCTCACAATGATGCCACAGAGCATTGCTTATGCTTCATTAGCTGGCCTTAGTCCACAGGTATGAGTAAGTGCTGTGTTTTATCTCCTCAGCATCACTAACCTTGTGGTACCATGATTACAGAAGCAGGAAGCTATGATACATGAACAGCTCTGTCAGTGTGTTAATGCCAGAGATAAAAGCGTTATTAAAGGCATTAATATTAAAGATTTTTAAATTTTAAGACACAACTGCATTTAGGAATTTTTTTATAAATTAAAAAAAAATATCATCAGAATATCACCCAAGTGAAAAAATTAAGAGTCATAATCATCTTTACCATATTTTATCACTATTTTATTTCATTGTAATGATCACCATCAATTTGTTTCTCGTTGCTGTTTTCATTGTCATTGTTACCACAACTGCTGCTCGTGTTTGTGTTTTCTTTTTCATGTTCTTGTAACTATTTTACAGTTTGGACTTTATTCAGCATTCCTTGGAAGTTACTTGTATGTGGTGTTTGGAACAATTAAAGAAGTCTCTATTGGACCAACTGCAGTCATGTCATTGTTGACATATGAATTCACACATGGCCTTGATATAGAATACATAGTTTTACTGACATTTTTAAATGGATGTGTTGAACTTACTATGGGCTTACTAAACTTGGGTAAGTAATATTTTATATACTAAAATGAAAGAAGACAATGTCTAAGATTTCTATTGTGAATTACTGATTTCTCATGTTCAACTATCTGAGAAATGGATAAGATTCCTGCAAAGGGTCGGCCTGTTAAATCATGAGTTTGCTGTTTTATCCTTGACTTACAGACAAAAGTTGGACCTGTTAGTGGTACACACTGGATCAGTGTTCTTACTTTGACAGCTTTATTAGCTTCAAGGACACATCGACAACACCACATGTCATTCAAAATTCTTTATTTTGCTAGAACATAAACTATACAGACTGAATGTCTGATAATACAGTGATAAAGAGAATGCTTGGTCCTACAACTGAGCAAGAAAGAGGAGAATGAAGCAAAGTAATTAAGAATTCCATCACTTTTACTCATTCACACAATATTAGGATTACCAAATTGAGAGGATGAGCTAGATGGACAATATATTATGCATGAGAGAAATGAGAAGTGCAAACCCCTTGATTCTGAAAACTTTAACAAACACCATGTGGGAGATCTGGGGTAGCTAATCCCAACTCATTTAGACTACTGGTGATACTTCATTTCTTTTTTGTACACAATATTCTTACTAATTTTATGATAATTCTTTCTATTCCAGTTTGTTGCTTATTACTTAGGGTGACAAAAATTAACTAAAGTTATCCTTGCAGATACAGAAATAGAAAGTTCTCAACTATGATATATCCGTAAATCACAATCTGACATTAAGAACCAGCTTAATCCAATTTATATCATCATAATTCCCTAAAATGTATTTTCAGTATTGTTACCCCAACTCTACTTCTGTCTTCCAAGTGGTTTCTTCTAATGGTGGTTTCTTAAAGTAATTTTTAAAAGTTATTTGCTGCCTTCTGCATGCTACATGACTAACTTCATAATTAATTGCATTACTGACACATTTTAGAAGTGAGGTGATTTAATCACACACATACATATGCATGAGCTGTATAGATGGACAGTACAAGAAATTTGTTACTACAATATTTCTTTCTTTTGACACAGGATTTATAATAGACTTCATCTCTGCACCAGTTACATCTGGATTTACATCTGCTTATTCCATCATCATCATTGCATCTCAGCTAAAGTCACTGTTTGGTCTGCAAAAATTTCAAACAAAAGGATTTACTGACAATATCAGTAAACTCTTTACCCACATGCATGAGATCAAGATTTGGGATACCATTTTGGGAGTTTTCTGTATTATATGCCTGCTTATTCTCCGGGTTCGTTTCTGTTTTTAATGCTTCTTTAAAATATACTGTACCTTGGCCCATTGTAGCAACCTTAACAGCCCCCTTGCCCTGTGAATAAAAAATAAATTCCAGTATTTTGTATGCCATAAAATTCTACTGGCATAATGAAACACTACTTGCCTAATTGTAATGTGAATAATATGGATTAATATGAATTTATTACTGAGACTAAATTTCACTGCCTAAATGCCTAAAGGATACGTCAGATTAACAAACCTGCGTGTTTTATACACAACCATAACTCTCAAATGAATGCAAAGTGTCTCTGTTCACAAACAACTCAATTAATGGCACAGAAATTGGAACAGAAGTGTCTTTGTCAAAATGCTGCATGGCGTGATTCCTTCATTTTGCCAAATGTAATTTTCATAGTCCCATTCATGATATTGATGCTAGCAAGGAACATGCAAGGCCAGTAAGTTATTATTGACAGAAGCAGAAATAAAATGTGAGTCTTCAAAAGAGTTGCCATGATCAACATTTGTGGTAAACCTACTTCTTAAGAAATTTTCAGGTATTGAAATATGAACAGCTGACACAGTACACCTGCTGTATTTTTTTTACATAACTTTAAGCCATTAAAACAAAGCAGTTACTAAACATACCACTTTGTTTCACATTTAGCAACTCAGCATTTTTACTGGTGTGCAGTTACGTTTTGTATTTGGTTCTCACAATAAACACAGATACTTTTTCCCTATACAGCGTTAACTTGTTGGTTTTCGTAAAGGATACAAACTGCGTTTTTTGTGAGGCAGGAACTGAATTCTGAAACATAATGTAGAGTGGCTGTAGTATTACAGAAATCAATCAGTTGGACATAAAAAAATAAACTTGTATTGAACATGTTATCCTGTTTTGTTTCCATGAAATATTCTGAATACAGAAGTAATATTTCCTTTGTTTTTTCTTTTTTAATTGTTGCAGAAAGCACAGGATATTCATATTGGATCTGGAGACCAACATTTATCCATACAACAAAAGAGGATAAAGAAAAGTTTATGGTTTTTCTCCATTTCTCGCAATGCAATTATAGTGTTTATCTCAGCATTCCTTGCCTATTACTTTGAAGCAGCTGGTCCTTCTCCATTCATTCTATCAGGTATGCTGAAACAAGGACTGTGAATTCATGCTGTATGATCCTCAGCACGTTTTTGTGATGCTTATTATAAAT
>Ga0131853_10018992_pt1 | contig 12507 bp, 8 predicted proteins | sample TergutLab28metaG_FD_92764 | JGI IMG/M metagenome (GOLD analysis project Ga0131853, IMG submission 92764) | Labiotermes labralis P1 segment gut microbial communities from Petit-Saut dam, French Guiana - Lab288 P1 (version 2) (version 2) | ecosystem: Host-associated > Arthropoda: Insects >...
ATTTGCGTTTACCAACCTAACGTCGTTATGGGAAGGCAGAACTTCTTTATTACTAAGGTGTAAAGTACAGATCGAAACTATTCTTACTTTCAAAATACACACACACACACACACACGTATATATATATATATATATATATATATATATATATATATAAAAGTGCACTATTGAATAAAATATAGTTATTTATCAGTTAGCGGAAAACTTATTCAGAATTATGTAAAATGGTTTAAAATAACAAAAGGGAAGCTTAATTTTCTCCGCGTTTAAATTAAGATTTGTTTTAAATTTGGACACCCCGGTTAGTTCTCGTATAATCAATTAATAAGTAGAAACTTATTAACTTAAAGCGTATATTTGATTTCTTTATTTATACCATATTTAATTTGGCTCTTGGTTTTCTTACTTATATTTTAAGTCAAACTCGTGCTAACTTTTTGAATGACCACTAAAAAAGAAATAAGTAAAATATTAAGAAAGGAATATAGTTATTTCAAAGTACCAAATTACATTACATTTATATGCCAGGTGATAATAAATTACAATGACGATTTGTATGAGATAAAACTGTGAGATTTACATTGCTGCCGTGTTGCGGAACAGATATGCTGAGCTGTCCATGTTTAGTAACAACTTTTTGGATACATCTGCTTGCACAATTTAACCGTGCCCTTACAGAAAAAATGGCGCAATTTTATATTCTTACTTGAGAAAAAAACAGAAGAGTTTAGAATAGGGAGAAAAATATCAAAATATTGAAAGGTTCTCTGTGAAAGATTTGGCAGTGAATAATAACTTGTATGGGGTAAATTATTGCCCTGATTGATTGTGAAAATGGAAAAGCATAAGTTGAGAATTCCTTTGTCTAGTTCATCTTTTTTTGTGTTGAAAATGAGAAAGACAAACATGCAACCCCAGTGATGTTGATAATAGTTCAAGTGTTGAAGGAATCACACCATGTCAATTGGTTGACAGTTAACAACCTCTCGTGGGAGCTTGCTGCCTACATAGTCAGGTGTGTGGTCAGATCTACTAGGCAACAAGATGATTGGTATGTAAACAGAAAGGGTCCCCAATCTAATATTAGGCGCAAAATCAATTATCTGTTTATTCCGCAGACGCTCTTTGCTTTCAACTTGTCTATAATGATAACGCCCTTCACACAACTAGGGAAGTTGCAGTGTGTTGGAATCTAGGGGAAATGGACACACATACTGAGGTGGTAGCTAAGTCTGTATAGAGACTCTGTCATCGCTGGAAAATATGTCAACACTTCACAGTTTTCTTACTGGTTCCTGAATGAACCTAACTCCGTATCGTATGAGAAGAGGGGTTGTTTCGCCGGCGGTTAAGTGACCCGATCAAGAAACTTAGGAAGTGGTGCTTCTAAATTGTTGTATGGATAAAAGAAGCGTGGGGATTACTTCTACTGTCTGATGTGCTTCAGAGGATGATTCTTAGGTACAAGGAAAAAGTTGCTTTTTTGCCTATAACTGCTTCGGAATAGGCCCAAAAAGACATTCTTGAAGAGTTTGATACTGAATCCGTAATATTTCATGGAAGATGTGTACAATGAAGTGATTATTATGGGAACATTATAACTTTTCTTATTTCAGGAGATGGGTTAAAAATACGCGGGAATATATTTGTTCTTCACATAGTTCGCTTTTGCAGGACACGCGTGTCTCATTATTGCCATAACTCACTTCACGACTTGGGTTTCCGAAACAAAAGATAACAAAAATAGAGAAACTATCGCCCGGTTTAGTTTCCCTCATGCTTTTGCTCCCAAATCTCCCCTTCCCCCTTCTCTCTCGCTCCCTTCTTCGGTTTTTATTTATTCGAATGTTTGTCACGTCTCTGGCATTTCAGCGTGTCCATCTCCCTGTCCGTACATCACACAGGTACACACACAGCCACAGCTGTACCATGATTAAGACATGGTCCTTTGGCAGATAGGGGGACTTTTTTCACATATATCTTCTTTTCTTACTTCAAACGTAGTCTGGAAATTATGTACGTACCATCCATTGTTTTAGGTACAGACACTATGTTATAAAAACGGTCCACATTTCCATTAACAAACGAACAATAGTGTATCTGATGCTTATTGGGCCGTGCATCATTGTGATAACTGAAGAATAAAAAACCAACTAGATGCCACTTAACATTTTATTTTACTTCTTATAGGTTCAACATGTTTCGGGCATTACTTTGCCCATCATCAGGAGCTCGCGACTATGATGTTGATTACCACATTGGTCATTTCGTTCTTGGTTTGCTGTATGTTGGAGGTTAGGTGCGGTTATGCTAGAGTAGTGTCCGACCTGCAGGCTAAAGCAAAATTACAACATCATAGTCGCGAGCTCCTGATGATGGGCAAAGTAATTCCCGAAACATGTTGAGCCTATAAGAAGTAAAATAAAATAATAAGTGGCATGTAGTTGGTTTTTTATTCTTCAGTTGGAACAATAGTGTGTAAGTCGGGTGAGTAAACAGTAAATAAATACGTTTTAAATACTGCACATTCGACACAAATTTATTGTCTTTTTACATATTTTAAATAAATGTAGAATTTGACGGTTCTTTACTGTGATTAATTCACAGACAATTCTGATCGTCTGCTTCAAATATAGGTCCGATGCGGCAGCACAGACTAGAAAATAGCTCAACGAAAGCGTATAATAATTTTAGTACATTTCACTAACTACAAGTACGTTATGCGGAACAAGAATTGTAATAAGCCTTGTATATTTTAATAAACAAATTACATAATAATACGCATAAAACTTTTAGTTTTATAAATGTAAATGACGATGGTTGATTTACTGTAAGAACACTAACAAAAAGTCCGTTGAAACTGCAATGGAAAATTTGTGATATTCGTCTCCTTTATTTTTTATTTCTATAAATCAACTATCAGCCGAGCAATTCTTACCTATTATAGTTCTAGAGGGAAGCTGTGCAATCAGAAAATGATTAAATACTCAAGCCAAAAATTTTAACTTTTCTTTCTAGACAAACTTAATACATATTTATGTAATAAGAACCAACAAAATGCACACATTTTACATTAATGTTTTAATTTAATTATAGTGACTACTACATGTTTCGAAGATCCAAGTGTTCATGTTTGAATGTTCGAAAAATTTCGAAGACACTCTAATTAAATTAAAAATTTAATGCGAAAAGTGTGTTTTTTGTTGTTTATTATTGCATAGGTTTATCACAAAGCACGGTTCAAAAAACATAAAGTTTAATGCATGTTATCGGCAAAGTACGATGCTGAAATACCGACCGAAGCATTTTTACCACTTGACTGCTTGATAACTCAGTACAGTTTCTCTGAATATTCAAGCTATGAATTCGTAAATTTTTTGAGAGCCAGTTTGATAGATTTTACAGGTAAACTAAGGCACTGCAGTGCTGCCCAAAGCTCAAGTACCCCTTGACATCTTTATAATGACAAAATATTTTCGTGAAACGCTGTCATCTGGCGTAAGTTTCCTGAAACTATAAGAATAACCTGTATGTGACTTATGAACCAGGCATATATTATAATGGATTTTTAGACAGTATTCATAATCTGAGGTATAATTTATGTAGGAAACACAATATTTCGGAAAATAACACTGCTTCCATCATCAGACAAAAGCAGTGAGAGCAAAAGGGATCTTTAAGAAATAAACTGGCTAAGGATGATTTATGTGTTTAGGACAGTAAATCCTTGTTATCCATAAGAATATTTGGGAATTTCATCAGTTGATCCATAATGAACGTCTCAATAAAACCCACTACTGCTGAGATCTAGTATGCATCTACATTTAAAGACTACTAAATAATATGATGGTGCTTTTTTGTCCACTGCTCCCATATCCAACAGAACACCTTTTTATAAGGTTCCAAATCTTAGCCCACTTGTCGTGATCAGAGTTATATGAAGGTAATGATGAATGGGAGAAATCTAATGTGGAATGGTACTGACTGGCGAAACGGAAGTACACGGAGTGTAACTTGTCCCATTGCCACTTCGTCTGATACAGATATCACACGGTCTGGCCCGAGAGTGAACCCGAGCCTTTGCGGTAATTGAAGACTACAATTAATTCCGTGATAAGTGGGTCCCTGTTACCACACCATTGCGCGTTCTCAGGTTGCGTATGGAGGAACGGCCCCCTATATGTGTGTAGCTGTGTATATATTGAATAAGCAGTTGCGGACAGCCGGCAAGGGGTGGTCCCTCAGATTTGGGGTTGGGCGAGCTTTTAACAACTCCTCGCCGTAAAAAAAATCTGTCGTGTTACGAAATGTTCACAGTTGCCTCAGGCGTGGGCTGAATATGGATGGGTGGCGGGCTTTTGTGAAAGCGGAAACGGAACTACGGTTTCCGTGAAATGCCGGGAAATTTTTTGACCAGCTGAGAACCTGTTAGCTTCTCAAGAAGGACTCTGTTCCATGGAATTAGTTAGTCTATTAGTTAAAATTAGTCTGCGTTATAGGCTGTATGTAACTACATCTCGTACCTCACAGAGAACACAGTCCGTGTTCATTGTAACTACCGGTCGGTCAAAAATACGGGAAATATGCTGTCTATTTAAGTATTATATGAAACTCATAAATGCAGTATGTGGTCAAACTGTACGGTCTTTGTTGTTAAATCAGGCGGTAGATATACTAACCACTAAGGGCTAAAACGGAAAAAGTACCTACAATTTCTCACATCTACCAACTTCTGAACACTGTGCTGTGTCTTACGATTAAACAAACCTGCAATAGAGCATTGTGAAGAGAACTGGTGTTTGTTTAGTCAGAGGTAAGGGTAAATTGTGTGTGTGTGTGGGGGGGGGGGGATGAGGTTCGTGATTTAGTTCGGATTTGTTAGTGTGCTTTCATGTCGTTCTGTGTATTTATTTCTATCCTTCCCTCTTTCTCCTCTTTCTGCCTTCGCAATTCCTGGAACGAGGTACGAACCACGTTTCCTTGTTTGTATTTAGCTTCTTTTTTACTTTTGGTGTGTTTTTCCTGTTGGTTTTTTCCTATTCTCTCCCCACTCCCATCGAATACCCTCTTCCTATGCATTTAGAGCCGTTTCCGGGCAACGGAAATGGTGAGGAGAAAGAGTTTTAGGGGTGTGGGTATTACTGTTGTAGTACTCAGTTTAGGGAAAGGGACTCAGGTCAACTCAAGCATCCATTCCCATAGATAGAAAGAGGGCGGGGAAAGGGGGCTTAAAATAAATAAAAACAAGAGCCATAGTTGGTAACATTTCTGGCGGCTTCCTCACTCTGGCTAAACGCCGCAAATAGGAAATACTCTAGTATGTCCATCTCTCTCTTATACTCTGTTCATCCCTCTACTATCTCCGGCGTGACGTCAGTTCCTCTGGACCACTGAGCCACTTACTGGACGCGGTCGCCTCGATATCACCCTACGAAAGCAACAATGGCACATATAGTCACCGTTTGTAGACCTATTGTAATGGTTCACCAAAATACTAATTAACGTTCTGAGTCTGAAATCGGTAGTCAGTCGTCTTCCCGCATTGATTACACGGAGGGTGTGGGCTGGACGGAATATGTGACACCCATAAGAAAGTGAGAAGATTATGCGCCGTTTAGTCAGACATTCTGAACGACCACTTGAGAGACATGGGAGTAGATGAAAGGTAAAGGTTAAAAAGGTAAAAGCACCCCTGTTTTCACTTTAAGTTATGTGGGCAGAGTACAGATTTTGCTGCACTCATTCTTTACATCATCACCAGGTGCATGTGAGAATGTAGCATGATGCTCCGGCCGCCTTATGCATTGCAAATAGCACTCGATTCTCTTTGAATAGGATGTATACATAGGCCACAGAAACGGTATGAACGTGATGGTAAGATAATTTTAAAATGATTCTTACAGCACGACGTCCCACGTGTACCCGACTTTCTTTTCTCAATAATACGTTTCATTGTGGGGTGTTGTGTATGGGGTAACGAAATTCCTGTTCTCATAAAAGGTTTGGTATATGTTGGACAGCTAAGCAACTGTTAGATTCTTAAAATTACCGGCTCTATGAAAGTGATTATGTTCAGAATGCAACCTACGGTGACTTGTAACAACACTGCAGGTGTATTACGCTGTCACGCCTTCATGAACACAATTTGAATCCAAGTTTCAAGACGGTACAACTAAAGATGGGTTAGCCATTACACGTAGCGAAAGCATAAAAGAGTGTAGCTCAATGCATTCTTTACTTTGACACTAAGTAGAGGTGGGGGCCGATATAGCGTAGTCAGTATGGCGACTCGCTATGTTCCGGACGGCCCGGGGATATTTTCCCGGTGGTGGCCAGGTTTTCCGCACCCATTGAGACCAATCCTCGGGCCCACCCTGTCTCGTATAATAATGGCACCGGATCTCTTTCCTGGTGTTAAAGCGGTCGGGGTGGGGCAATAACCACGGACCCTCATCTAGCGCCCAGTTTCAAGAAAGAGTAGTGTTATATTCTACTCCATCTCTCGGTCTTCATGGCCTGTTCTAGTGTGAACTTTACCTTTTTATCAGTTGCAGGTGTGAAGCCAGCTTCATACCTCAGCCACTTTACCACATTATAAAGAACCCGCTGTAACCATTGTACACGAGACTGGGAGGGGTCGCTGTTCCTCTCTTCCGGTTGTGGGTAAGAGAGAAATCTCTTTTCCCTGACTGTAAACGAACCAAGATTCCTCGGTCTTCCTGCCCGTAGGCTAGTCACAGTGTCGACTGACATATCTTGAGTCCTTCACACAGCGTAACAAGTGTTGAAAGGTACATTATAGCCTCTTGCTGAGCAGAATATGATGTTGAATTTTATGCAACATAATTTGTTCACTCTGACAATAATTAAGTTTTTACGTAGGTTTTTCGGAAAGTAAGAATCGTCTGCGCATATCTCTTGCGCATCATCGAGACTGTCACTTTGCGCATGTGCAGTGACTTCCTCTATCAATTGAGAAGTCACAGACACCATTTCGTGAAATTCGTGTTATGTTTATGTTTATTCCTGTGCGTTAAACCTGTTTAAGACAATTGAATGGGCCGCCGATTGTGAAATACGGTCTCTAATTCGTTTTTTGAACGCTAGGAATGTGCCACCAAGTGAGACTCATCACCAGATCTGTCAAGTGTATGGTGACAATGCGATGAGTGATGGCATGGTTAGGAAATGAGTTCGGATGTTCAACGAAGGACGAGAGAACGTGCACAATAAGACGCGAAGTGGGCGTCCATCCTTGGTGAATGATGATTTGGTGCGTAAGGTCAAAGAAAGAGTGCGTGGCGACAGACGTTTCACAATTTCTGATCTGTCTCTGCACTTTCCTCAGACTTCAAGGGCTCTATGACTTTGTCAGTAGCGGCTAATATCGCAGGCGGCCGCATCCTATGAGGAGGGTATACAAAAACTTGTGCCCTGCTACGATAAGTGCCTCATTAATGGCGGTGAATATGTGGAAAAATAGTTTGAAGAATGTAGAATCTGATAACAATAAAATTTTATACGAAAACTCATTCGAGTTTTTTACAGCGAAATTGTACTTATTTTCTGAATAAGCCTCGTATTAAACAACCTGATGGATAAACCGTTGTTTTAAAAAGAAGAAATTTTCTAATATCGTGTACCGGAACTAAGTGACCTTTAACCAGAACTTACATACCCAGTACTTGAGTTTCGTATTGTGCTGTTTTCTATATACAACTTCATTTCTGAAGAGGAGATTTTTTAAATTTAACCCCTTCTTACACTTTCTTACAGAAAGGCACATTCATTTATAATGGCATAATTTGGAATTGTAGAAATTAAGCATAGAATTTTATTTTCGATGCAACTTTTTCTGTTTATGCTCTGGTGTCAAATTAGTCTGGTACTTTCAGCTTGAGGTGGTGGTGGTTGGAGATTTGAAGAAGGTTTACAATCTGCTGTCCAGGATTCACGGATCTCCAAAACGATTATACGTCTTAATAAAGTGGTGCTCTGCAACAAGAATAACTTCGTGTTTGTCCTCAGAATAGGCCCGCCGAACCCCTAACCCGCGGGCAATATGTTGCTCACGACACAGTAATATTTCCCACGCATACTTTCAAAATGAGAAAAAATTTTAATCCTTTAGCTGCCAAAGCCGAGACAGAAGGCCGAAAAGTGTTTGGAAATAATTTATATATATTATTTATGATTTGTTTATGTATGTACATAAATATTACGTTCACTTCTATTATCAACAAACAACTGCATTTATATAGCTTTCACATAAAACACTTTTAAAACGCTTAAAATCACTCCGACATCTTTCGATCTTGTCAGATCATCATCAGGGATCGTAATGAGGGACTCATTACGTAGTATACGATGCACACCTAGCCAACTGCTCTCTCTACAACACATTCCTACACAACATGATATGCTGCCACAACACCTTGTTTGCAAAAACGAATTAAGTGGTGAATATTGTAATATAACTTTAGCAAGGGACAAAAAGCTCCCTGACGATGATCTTACAAGATCGAAACATGTCGGAGCGATTTTAAGTGTTTTATGTGAAAGTTATGTAAGTGCAGTTGTTGGTTGATAATAGAAGTGATACTATAAAAATGCACGGTGCAACAATAAGATTTATAAATATTACGTTATTAAAATTAATTTTGTGGTATTGTGCGAAAATTACCGACACCGTAGGTTATGCAGGAAATTGCATTTTTTATTAATTTTTTCCAATTAACGTCAGAAAATTATACCTTTAATTGTATATGACGTACAGTCAAAAGCACAGGCAAAACTATACACTAAATTATTTATACGTAATTTTTTATTCCTCATTTTGGTAGCCGAATTTCTTGTGGCTCGCATGCAAACCAAATTTTGCCAAAGATATCCACATAACACGAAAAGGATGAACAACCCTGCTGTAGCGAGAGGATCAGATCCACGGAACAACGCGCAACAAATTACTGCCATACAGTTCTCAAGGGACACTGTCGTCAATTGTCAACGAACAGTGTATTTCACAGCATATTGTGTTTCTGCACTTTCTCAGTAGCATGGAATATGGAAGGGAACAGAATTTCCGAAATTATATCTGGAAAAGTGGCCCAATGGTTCATTTATGGATATTGACTCCTAACGAAACAAACTAGGTAGGAAAAAGAGATCCATTTTCCGAAATGTTGTTTTCTAAGATCTGCCCTCTTCTGGAATAGTAAGCAGCGTTCAGTGGTAATTCCATACTGATGTTTCGGGACAACTCATCTTCACGGTTCAAGAAGTTCAAGACTTGGATTTGGCCGTATAATCTTGGACTTTTTGACCCTTGGAAATAGGATAGATAGGCTTCCCGAAACGTCGGTACTGAATTACCACACTACGATGCATTACATCCAAGAAAAACTCAGATCTCATCTAGATCGCGTCGAAAACCTGTCACCACGCACACTGTGTTCTGTTCGGAACACTAGGCGGGCTAAAGTCTATACAGTCGACAATGATAAGGATGTTACTAGCTGACTGGTTCACTGTCAAGGACGTTGGGTTTTCTTCTGAGGTTACCGAAGGTGTTGATCAAAATCTCCTAAGACCAGAGCCAGTACTAGAACAGCTCCGTGTGCCTGCTACTTTTAATAACAACTGTCCTAAAGTCAGTAACCTATGAAGGGATATCGTCTTCCGCGATGTGACGGCGTTTAGACTTGCAGAACTTTCTTCAGCTTCCGGAGGATTATTCTGCCCCTGTCTTTACATAGATAAGTGAATTTCTCAGAAATTTATCGCATGTCTGTCACAATACAGAACGTCAAATGCCAGAACAGCCTATTCTTTGTAGCCACTATTGTGAGAAACATCTATGTTACCACCTGCTTGGAAAAAAGTCGTTCTTACGGAGCAGATAGTTGTTATCATGTACACCCCATCCGCCGCTATTATGAAGCATGATGCTTTATCGCCTTCAGGTTTAAGGTTCTTATTTTTAGGACAATACAGGCTACTTCCCTCTGGTAATAACTGGTAGAACACTTAACAACTCTTCGGAGGAACCTACTATTTCTTCTGAGTCCAAGTTAAACGCAGCAAGTTTCTTCGAACAGTTGTTAACATTCTACTCGACTACACTACGTCATATCTCACGCGACAGGAATTTTCGTTTATTACAGTATGTGCAAGAGGGATCCATTTTTGCCCTAGCTTGAGCATGATCAATCGTAACTGCGCTACACATTATTCCTTGAATAACGTTTCTAATGATATTCTCCCACTCGCGACTAAATTTCCTAATTTTTCCCCTCTCTCAGAGTCCACTACTAAATCTCTCGCATTGTCTCCCATCCTTAAGAGATTTTAGTGAAAACTTTCATAGAGTTTTTAATATTTTTTGTGCATGCTATGTGTTCCGCGTAACACACAACTTTGTTCGTTTAACCTAAAAATATTTTCTAAAGAGGACAAGTTATGAACTGCTTCGATCATGTCCTCTCTCAAAGACCTAGTAGGCTGTTCTCATCACGTTACATATGAAAATTTTATGGATATATATTATGTCCGTTATACAGGGTAGATACTAATTTTCTCAGCAATGCAAGATAAGGAATATTGTTACAGTGGTATAAAAGATATACTGATTTTTGTCGTTATATTAAGCTGTTCGGAGAAAAAATGGACGCTATAAATAAAAGGGAAGAAGCTCGATTAGGCATTAATGGGAATATTTGTGTAAAAAATTAGCTGTGTCAGATAAAGTCATGGTAAACCAATTTCCCGTTAGTGAGGGATTTTGCTGAAAGAGTAATTTCTTATTTAACTTTTTTTGGGGGAGGGGGTTGGGGGTGTGATGCTACTTTAGGACATCAAGATAAATAGTCTCAAAACGGAATGACGTTGCAATGAACACAACGTTACATTGAAGCAAGTTATAACGCAAATATAAATATAAATACCGTGGTATTAATGGAAGATTCTTTTCTAGAAAGCTGAAGGATACGCACCTGTCAACTCCAAAATCCAAGAAGCAATTCTGCTTGTAAACTCGTGACTTAATATTTGGAATAAAGCGTCCAGATATACGCTTATAAACAAATCTTTAGTCACTTACCTGTTGCATATTTATGTTCTCGGAACAGAATATCATAGGGAAGACAACAGTTTATAGATGCTCCCATTCCTCAAAAGAAGAGCAGATTACTTGTTGCGGAACGTTACGAATGTCATTCTACTCTTTCACCCACTTGGTATAATAAGTGATTTTCCTTAATTCCTTCTGTGCCGCAACAACACAGTCAGGGCCTAGACGGTTCATATTTGAGGTTTCCCAGGAATCACCCGGCTCCAGACCGCACGGCAAACGGGATGGGCAATAAGTCGGTTTAGGTAAATTTATTCACAATATATGTTAATGAAATATTTAAATGCACCACAACGTATTAATTGTTGTACAAAAAAATAAATTATTTTCCATTTGATCTGTTGATGACTTAGAGCCATGGAAGTGGTTAATGCTTCGGTCACAGAAGTCATAGAAATTGACTCGTTTGAGATACTATTTAGAATTTAGGTAAAAGTACTGAGAAAAGCCACGCAACATTTCATTCATCTGGCAGTGATTTGAAGTGCTGCGATATTATAAGGGTCAAGTAACAGCCCATTAACCCTTATTCTGCTAACGTGGAGAATGTGGCGAGCTCCTAATAATGACAGCAAATGGCAGATGGGATTTAACTGGGCGTTTAAAGGGTTAATTGTCACACCGTCACAGTAGTTACCAGGAATGGTCAGATGGTCGATTACGTTATCGGTAACATAGGAATATTTTCTATGCATGATTTATGGTCTGTATCCGAAGGGTAAGATGAATTGTTTATGGGGCTGACTTACGTCATTTATGCATTGGAAACTTGAAATTTCCGGAGCGACTGGAGAGGTCCGGCTTAGGTCCGGTTTCCCATTCCCAATCCCGGACTGGCGGGGGAATGTAAAGGGTGGACAGTGGAGAGGTAACTTCCGGAACCTGAGAGATGCACGCCACCGTCTCTCTCTTTAGGTTTTAGTATTGTGGTATTTAGAGACGGTAATCCTTTTCCGACCCAACCACACATGTACCGTCCTGCACCTTGTCATGTGCTGTATATCCATAGGTCGTGTCTGTGTGCACGATATGTGTATCTGTCACCATAGAGATTTAAAAACTCGTGCATGTTAATTAAACTACTAAAAGCTTGAGAAACTGAGATTTTATCCAAGGACTTTTATATCTACCAAAACTAACCGAGTATTTAGGAAGATTTTTACAAACGTAAAATAAATAAATAAATAAGTACTAAACAAGTATTAGATGAAGAATAAAAAGCCAACTAGATGTCACGTGTTATATTTACTTTACATCTTAGATACTCAACATGTTTCGGGCATTAATATGTCCATCCTCAGGAGTTTGCGACTATGTTGTTGAAATACCACATTGGCTGTATTGTTCTTGGATTGCTGTGTGTTGGAGTCAGGGTGCG
>Ga0131853_10018994_pt1 | contig 12506 bp, 9 predicted proteins | sample TergutLab28metaG_FD_92764 | JGI IMG/M metagenome (GOLD analysis project Ga0131853, IMG submission 92764) | Labiotermes labralis P1 segment gut microbial communities from Petit-Saut dam, French Guiana - Lab288 P1 (version 2) (version 2) | ecosystem: Host-associated > Arthropoda: Insects >...
GATTTTTGTCACAAGCCAAGGAAGTGCCGACGACGCGGGCCAAGAAGGCCCGCTAGAAGGTGCTGACGCAGGATTGTGGCAAAAAGACCGCAATGATTTTAACTTTTTAGCTGAGATTAGTATCAGATCCCGGCTCAAGGCCGGGATGACAGGGGTGTAGTTTTCCGCAAGTTTTATTGAAAATTGATTTCCGTGCCTATTTTTTACGGGGTGAGCATATTATACCCTGGGGACAAAACATCTACGCACTATTAATAGTCGTTATGCCCGAAAACCAAGCCGATGTGCCGGTCTTTTTGGCGCAATCCTGCATCAGTACCTACTTGCGGGCCCTCTTGGCCCGCGTCGTCGGCACTTCCTTGGCTTGCACCAAAAATCCTCGGCACCTCGGCTTGGTTTTCGGGCATAACGACTATATAAGCTCTAAAAAACCATCTTCTGTAATAACCGGCACACCCAATTCGGCGGCTTTTTTATTTTTAGAGGAACTTGAAGTTGGGTTATTGTTTATAAGGTATGATGTTTTTGCTGTTACACTGCTGGTTACTTTACCGCCTAGGCTTTCTATATGGTTTTGCAGGGCCTTGCGGTTTTCGTATTTTTGCACATCACCGGTAACTACAAATATCAGGCCGGTTAGGGTGTGGGTGCCTTCCGCTGCTGGAGTTGGGACTTTTATGCGCAGGTAGGATAAGGTTTTTCCTGCTATTTCAACATTGCTTTCCTGGCTGAAATACATGTGCAGGCTGTGGGCGATTGCATCACCAAAACCCTTTACTTCGGCCAATATTTCCTGATAATCACTGCTTTGGCATGCCTTCACTATTTGCTCAAAGTCATGGTTAAAGTGGGCACATAGCAGCTTAGCATTGGAAAGGCCTACATGGCGTATCCCCAAAGCATATATGAAATTGGGCAGGGCTATATCCTTAGCCTTTTCAGTCGCGGCTATAAGTTTTTCATAGGAACGGCGGCCAAACCCTTCCATTGTTGTAATTGTTTCTTTGTGGGCACTTAGTACAAATAAGTCTGGAAAACTAGATACAATTCCCCTCACTAGAAGCTTTTCCAGGGTCTGTTCCGAAAGGCCTTCAATATTTAACCCATCCCGGCTTACGAAATGTACCAGGGATTGCATAAGTTTTGCGCCGCAGCTTGGGTTTATGCAAATCAGCACTTCGCTGTCAGAATCAGCACTTTCTGTCTCTGATTCATTGCTGGTACTGTGCCGCTGGGTTGTTATTTCTGTTTTACCATCGCACACTGGGCAATGGGCTGGCACCTCTATTGTATTGCTGCGGGTCATGTTTTCCGCAACTTGGGGGATAATCATATTGGCTTTGTAAACCGTAATCCTGTCCCCTACCCCCAGCTCAAGATTGCGCAAAATACTTACATTGTGCAGGCTGGCCCGGCCTACCACAGAGCCTTCAATCTCTACCGGCTCGAAAATTGCCACGGGGTTAATAAGCCCTGTGCGCGAAGGGTTCCACTCAATGGAAACCAGATTTGTCTCGGCCAAATCGTCGGCCCACTTGAATGCAATGCTGTCCCGGGGGAACTTTGATGTTGCCCCCAGGGATTCGCTATAGGCCATATCGTCAAAAGTCAGTACAAGCCCGTCAGTCGCAACAGCCTGGGTGGGGATTTGGGCTTTAAAGTCCTCTACCGCTTGGGCCACTGTTTCTGCGTTTACATGCTTACTTGCAGCTACTTCAAAGCCCTGGGCCTCCAGCCATTCCAGCTGCCCAGACTTCATGGTGTGAAGGGCTTCATCATGGGTTACAGCCCCAAAGGCATAAAAAAACACCCGCCTCTTGGACGCTACCTCGCTATTAAGCTGGCGCACTGTTCCGCTGCATAGGTTTCTGGGGTTTTTGTATAGGGTTATACTGGAAGCCGCCGCGTTTTCTCTTGCTATATCCTCGTTGATAGCTTCAAAATCCTCAAATGTAATAACCGCCTCGCCCCTTACGGTAAAACTGCCTTGATATGGCACTGTCAGGGGTATATTGGCAAATACCTTTGCGTTGTGGGTCACATCTTCCCCTATTTGGCCATTGCCACGGGTTAGGGCCTGCGCAAGCTGCCCGCCATTGTACCGCAGGGCAATAGAAAGGCCGTCCAGCTTCCATATAAGAAGGCCCTCCTTATCCCCCAAAAAGCCGGCAAGGGCCGGTACATCCTTGGTTTTATCCAAGGATAGCATGGGGATATTATGGGGGGCCTTTTCTAGGGCGCTTATTATTTCATAGCCTACTTTTCTGGTAGGGCTTTGGGCAAGCTGTATACCGGTTTGGGCTTCCAGCTTTACCAGCTGGTCATATAGGGCATCGTACTCGTAGTCGGACATTACCTCCCGGTTTTCTTGGTAATAGGCCCGGGAGGCGGTGTTTAGTCGGGTTATTAAGTCACGCATTTTTTCCATCATGGGGCAATCCTCAACATATCTGGGGTTATATCTGTTGTAAATGGGTTTACTGTGCTGTTTACCAACTCTAGTATACGCTCGGGGCAGGGCATTTCATACCAGCCTTGGCGGCGGGTGTATGCTATGGGCAGGGTATGGGTCTCAAGTGCCCCTGGGTCGTCAATCCTTATTATTTGGTTACCAAACCACACAAGGTGGTTAAGCTGCAAATCTGTGGTTATTAGTTCGTTGCCCAGCCGCGCCAGTTCCCCAACCCGCAATATATTAACAGGGCGTAAGGCAGCCCTAAACATTGCTGCCAGAAGCTGCTGCTGGTGCTGGATACGGGTAAAGTCTGTTATTGCGCGGAAGCCTTCGTCTGCGTTGCGGTATCTGGCAAAGTTCATTGCGTTTTCACCGTCAAGCAGCTGTACACCAGGAAGGATATCTATAAACAAATCCTGATAAGGGTCCGAATAACGCATGTGGAAGGGAACGTTTATTTCCACACCGCCAATTTCGTCAATAATCTTTATAACAACATCCATGTCAAGCATGATATAAAAGTCTGGCCTAAAGCCAAGGAGGGTCTGCACCTCACGCTTAAGCTGCTCTACCCCGCCTTCATGGCCTCCACCTTGCAGGCGCCCTGCAGGGTATGCCGCGTTTATTTTGCGTACACGGCGCTGCACATCCACCCTTGTATCACGGGGTATGTTTATTATGTATGCCTGCCCTGCAATTTCATCAAAGCCTGCAACCATAATTGTGTCGGTGTTTGCGCCTTCATCTAGGCCAAAAATAAGGAATGTAAAAAACCTTTCACGGCGTTCCCAATCAGATTCTACAAAAGGGGGAAGGCCTTCAAGGATGTCTTCGTCTGCCGGGTCTGGCTCTGGGGCTATAAATGCTGGGGTGTCCGGCTCCCTTGGTGGTGGGGTTTGTATGCGTTCCGGCAGTATTATATCTGGGGGCGGGGGTTCTGGGGGCTGCACTTGGTTATGCCAAAAACCATATACCCCGGCACCAAAGGCCAGCACTACTATTGTCGTTATAAGAAAAGACTTTAGAAGAATAAACCACCTTCTTCTTTTGGGCTTGTGGTTTGGGACTGGTCTGTTATTTCGTAAATTTTTGCTGCTCAATCTATTCAATCCTTTCTTTTGTGTGGGAACAACTTTCCTCGAAAAAGAAAATCCATTTTATTGCCTTACGTTGCAAAATTTTTGGTGGGTATTTTTGACTATCATACCGATTCTAAATAAAAAACTGCCGAAACTTTGCGAGGATTTTACCGCAAGTCAAGGAAGTGCTGACGCAGGATTGCGGTAAAAGACCGCAAAGTTTCGGTAGGTTTTTGTTTGGAATCGGTATTACCCCTCTGCCCCGACAGAAATTGCATAGACAGTATATTCATCAAGGCCGTCAAATCCTAACACTTCATCACAAGCTTCCTGGTCAAAGGCAGCCATACAGCAGCTGCCAAGGCCCAGTGCCACAGCAGAAAGCATGGCATTTTGGCCCAAGTGCCCCAGGTCTATAAGCACAACACGGTGGGCAGCTTGTACATACCGCCATTCGGCCCTATATGGCACACAGCTGTAAAACAATATTACAGGGGCTTTGGCAGCCCATGCCTGGCCTGCAAGCATCCCGGTTATTTTTTCTTTATAATCTGCTATGGGGCCAAGATATTCTATTTTTACTACCTTTTCCCCTACATTCTCCAGCGGGAGATAGCGGTATAGCCCTGGCTTTAAGCCATCTACTGCCTGCACTGTTATATATGTCTCAAAAGGATGGCGGGCACCACCGCTTGGTACGGTGCGGAAAGTTGCCACATTGCCCCGGTATGATTGTACCCCCTGGGTACTCCACAGCATAAAGGCAAGCTGGGCCTGGGTCATTGGTTTTTCATTATAGCTGCGCAGGCTGCGCCGGGTATCCAATAGCTGCATATAATCCGGGGTTGTTAGCACACCGTCAAATGCAGGCAGTGTGACGATATCCCCAGTTATGGCCTTGCTAAAGGGCGGCGGGTCTATGCCTTTGGATTGGTCACTTGTTTCCATTACATTTTTAAATTTTGGGCAGTGCATAAATTTGCGGTTGTCTATATACATTGTTACGCGCCTCCTACAGGAATGTTACAGTAAATAATAGGCCAGTGCGCATATAATGTAAATCGATTTTGCGTTTCGGGTAATTTTGACGAAATATTGAGCGCTATAGAAGAAGATGCTAATACCGATTCCTCACAAAAGGCCAGGATATTACAATGGCGCATTATGCGAACAATTGCCGGTATACCCTGGCACAAAAATGGCGATGCTTTCCATACAAATCAAAACATCCCGGCCACATGCCGAATAAAAACTATAGGTGACAAAATGCAAACAAATGAGCAAGTAGTAGTAATCCAAGGCGACCCAACAAAGTGGTATAGCCAAGTTGTATTTATACTTAACCCAAACCAAACAGCAGACAAAACCCCCATTGATTTTGTTGCCGAAGCTGAAAAAATCATCTTTAACTATGTAGAAAAAAAACGCAAATACACCGGGGACAGCATCCAGGCATACTTAAACTACACCCCACCCATAATCATACCTGCAAAAAAAATAACGCCCCCCTTCAAAGAAAGGAAGCGCCTAAAGCCAAGTTTTTTGCTGTATATTCTCATGGCTGCTGCCTGTGTGGCCTTGGCTGCTATTGTGGGGTTTGGGTTGATTAGCTAGGGGGGCTGTCTTGCTAGTCATTTTTGCGAATAATTATGCAAAATGGATGTAGGGGGTTGCGTCCCAAAAGCACAAACTTAAGGGAGCAAAATCATAATAATAGCGGAAATCCATCATCTTCGTCGTTGCGAGGCGAAGCCGAAGCAATCCAGGCAATCCGTGGATTCTGCTGGATTGCTTCGGCTTCGCCTCGCAACGACGGGCTAAACAGTAGTGCCTTTTTGCTATAATTATAAGTGAAGATGAAGTTAAGCCTCCTTAAGTTTGCGCTTATTGGGCGGCATCCTCTACAACACATCTCGAAAAACGGCATAAAGCCGCCGATTTGACCCTCGGTTACCGACATGATTTTCTGAGATTCGTATAAATTGAATAGGGAAAATGCGGATTAACACGGATTAAAATCTTAAAAAATCTGTGTATATCCGCATTTTCTGCATTTTCCGTGGCCCATTATCTATAAAGAAGCACAACAATATGTCCTCTGTCTATAACATTGCCACCAATAATCCCAAGACGATGTCATTTTTGCCAAAGGTGCTTCAGGCCTTATATATACTGGGTTTTCTTTGGAATTTTCAGCCTAACACCTCGCAATAACCCGTATTTCATCCCCATCCAGGGTTTCTTTCTCAAGCAATCTGCTTGCTATGGCCTCCAAGGCCTGATACTTATCCTTAAGCAGTGCTTTTGTTTCTCCATACAACCGCTGGGCCAATTTTTCACATTCTTTTACAATAAAACCATCATCCTTAAGCACAGCCCTATCCAGGATGCCTTCCCCCATCCCAAACTTGGCAACATATTGCAAGGCCGTTTGGGTTGCTTTTTCTATGTCATTGGATGCGCCAGTTGTTACACCATCAGCCCCAAAGCGCAATTCTTCGGCACAGCGCCCGGCTAGGTTAACCATTATCTGCTGCTCCAGTTCTTTCTTTGTCCAGTACATACGCTCGGGGGGGATGTTTACACAAAAGCCCCCGGCCCCTCCTGTTGTGGGGATAATTGTAACCTTTGTTACCCTATTTTCAGGGTTTAAAAGTGTGGCTGCCAGTGCATGGCCGGATTCGTGCCAGGCAGTCACTGTTCTTTCTTGCTGCCTTATGCTGCTGCGGTCTTTTTTTTCGCTGCCAGCTAGGGCGGTGTAGTAGGCTGTGGTTATATCCTCTGGCTCTATGGCCTCCCCACCCCGTTTTGCCGCGCTTATTGCAGCGTCGTTAAGCAGCCCCTCCAGCATTGCACCACTGAAAAATACTGTGTCAACGGCCAGCTTGTCCAAATCTGTTTTCTTAGAAATTGGTTTGTTTTGCGCATGAAGTGCTAGTATCTGCTTACGGGCAGGCAAGTCTGGCAGGCCAATTTCCACACGCCTGTCAAAACGGCCTGGGCGCAGCAGTGCCTCGTCCAGGGTGTCTGGGCGGTTGGTTGCCGCTATTACTACAATGCCGGTTTTGTCGCTAAAGCCTTGCATCTCTGTAAGCAGTGCGTTCAGGGTTTGCTCCCGCTCGTCATTGCCATTTAGGCCATCGCTTCGCTTTTTTCCAAGGGCATCAATTTCGTCTATAAAAATTACCGCGCCGCCTGCTTCACGGGCTTTTTTAAACAATTCCCTTACACGGGCTGCCCCTACGCCCACATACATCTGCACAAAGTCCGAACCGTTTACCGCGTAAAACGGCACCCCCGCTTCACCAGCCATTGCACGGGCCATTAGGGTTTTGCCTGTGCCAGGCTTGCCATGCAGCAGTATGCCCCGGGGCATTCTTGCGCCATACCGTGTGTATTTTTCCGGTTCCCGCAGGTAATCCACAATGTCTTGCACGCTCTCCTTTGCTTCTAAGTTACCGGCTATATCGCCAAAGTTACATGTTTTTACATTAGGTTCTAATTCAACTGCCACAGCGTTAAAACCGCTTTTTACCTTCACATTGGCCGATTTGCGGTATAAAACAAAAGCAATAATCGTAATAAGTGCCAATGTAAACCCAACTTGGATAAACCCGTCACCAGAAGCGGCAAGCTCGGTCACACCCACCCCCTGCATTAGCAGGAACTCCTTAAAATCATCGCGGCGAGGGTTGTTGGTGGTAAACACTGTTGCATCATCTACCATGGTGAAGCTTATCTGCGGGCCGTCACCAAGCCTTACTTCTGCTATTTGGCCTTCTTCCACCGCACTAAAAAAGGCCGCGTATTCCATAAACTCCGGCCCTTGTCTGTTGCGGAAGTGCGCCCCCATAAGTATTGCTGCCAGCACTGCCAAAATAAGTATTACCCCAAATATATTGCGGTATTTATGTATGATTTTCATTTAGCATCCCCTCCGCAGACATTATAATTGACATGCAGGTGCAAAACCTAATGTAAGTTATGTCATGGGGTAATATGGTTGATATAACCGGGGAATTTGAAGTAATATAGCAAATATTAAATTTTATCAAAGAAGGGGTATCTATATGCCAAGATGTAAGTTTGCAGATACTGTAACATTTGACGGCACCGAGTATTGTGTTTGTACTTCCATGGCCAGAGGAAACAATATTCCCCAGGAAGATTGGTTTCCCCAGTATGATGGCATAAACCGCATGGTTTCCGGTGGGGTTGTGACAGGCAGCCAAAATTATCAAGAAAGAGATACCAATTGGTGGAAGCGCTGCGCTGTTGGAAAAGGTCATACAGGCACAACACCATCCGCGTGCGGGTACTATAAGCGTGCAGTGCGCAATGGCATCAAACCTGTACCCAAATCCAAGTCAAGCAAACCCTCGCCTAAGTCACCAAAATCGTCACAATCACACTCAAGGGAAACATATGCATCCACAAGCAGACCATCACGCAGGTTGCACCCAGACACGGCTCCCGCTAAATCTGTTGTTGGCAGGATTATTTTAGTTGTAGCTCTTATTGCGGTCGTTTCCACTGTTATTGCATTTTTTGTAATGGAAGACAGAGGCCAGCCAAACCCCATTACCCCTCCTGCGCAGAATAATCAAGAAGCTGTGGCAACACAACCACCCATTGCCGAGCCGCCTATAGATGAAACCAATGAAGAACGCACAATTAGAGAAACACAAACATTTAGAATGGCTGAAATGGGAGGCGAAAGTTTAAGCGAATTTGTTGAGAGAATAGCAACAGATATAGTATGGTCTTATGGCGATATGGGATTTGGCTGGGTTGCCGCAGAAGGTGAAACCGAGCACGGGCTACTGGTGGCCAACTTTCAAGTTGATATAGGGCGCAATGCAATGTGGTCAGCTATTGACTTACAGGGCCAGCGCATAGATATTATGGATTTGTGGGAGATGTTCCAATAAACAACAAGGAGAGAATTTGTGACACAATATGATGAAGCAATAATCCGGGAGCTACTTGAGGCCGTTTCAAAGCTTCCGAAAGACAAAGAATTTAACACCTTTAAAGTACTAGAAATTTACAAGAAAGAAGTGATTATGTGCCGGTTTTTAACCATGCTTCTAGACTCTAGCGGCGAGCACGGCCATGGAAGGCTATTTGTTGACTTGTTTTTTGATATGGTTTTGAAAATTGAAAAACCCAGTAGTTCAATCAAAGCAATGAAGGAAAAAGTGATAGAAACAAAACGCCGGATTGACATCGTGCTGGAATACGATGATGTTGTGCTACCCATCGAGGTGAAAATACTAGCATCTGAGCAAAAAGATCAATGTGCCGACTATGTAAAACACGCCAAAAATTCTTTACTCTATTACCTAACCATTGATGGGGATGAACCTGATGATTATGAATCTTTTCAAGATAAAATCCAGTGCATATCGTGGAAACTTATACATGAATGGCTGCTTGAGTGTATTAATCAAGTGAATACAGCCGCCGAAAGCAACGCATATTTCTATGACCTGCTGTGCCAATATGCAAAGGCTGTAAAGGATTTTACAGAAGATGATGACGCCGTGATGGGCGTAATCAAAAGCAACTTAAAGTATGAATCTGCTGCGGGTAAAATCTCTATGGCAAGTTTCTACTTAAGAGAAGAAAATCAGGAAATAGATCAACCAGATATTATTAACATTATTGAAGTTATCCAAAGTTCGCCAAATTTTACAGAAGCAGCAAAGCGCATTTCCGAAGCGTATATGCTGCCCCAGATAAAATCCACACCAATGGAAAAGCTTGATAAAAAATTGCAAGATGAACATGGATTTAAAGTGTACCACCAAACCCGCCTGCATAAGACATACTATACCACCAAAGAGAATGTGTTTTTACGCTTACAATACAAGTCAAGCAAATCCCTCGAGCCTGTAGTATGCTTCATTGTGGACAATGGCAAGTTCAAATTTGCGGGGCTAAATGGTAAGTGGGCCTTTGAAGAAATATCCGATAACAAGGATTTTGATTTGCTTTATGAAGATGAATATTTAAGCAGCTGTATTGCTAAAATTGTTAAAAAACTTGATGAGCTAAAATAAAACAAAAGGGACGGTGCATGTTATGTCAGGAAGCAGCACAAGCCAACTGTATCAGGTGAAACTGCACGGCGGGGTTAAAACAGGCCTAAAGCAAAGGGATTTGGTTAATGAAGTGGTGCTAGATTATTTTAATCAAAACCCCCAAAGCACTTTGACCGATATGCAGCAAGCCTTCCCAAAGAATGTGCAAAAAAAATTGGAGATTGTGGTAGATGAACACGAAGCCACCGAGCTAAACAGCAAACGTAAGCAGTACAATATTTTCATGAAAACCTTTGAGGATTCCGGCGCATACATTGCCATCTGCAACCAGTGGGGGGCTGGCAATACCGATGGGTTTATTGCCCATGCAAAGCAGATGGGATATGAGATTGCTTTGGATGGCGGGGCTTTTGAGGAAAAGGCCACCCCAGCTGCACAACCTCCCGCAGAGATAAAGAAGCCCCAGTACAAAGCAGGTCAACGCATTCAGTTTGGAAGCTACAAATGGATTGTATTGCATGTTGCCGAGAAGCATCTATTCGTTATCAGCGAGATAGCCGTTGCGCTTATGCCAATGGGGGATGTGGACTGGCAATACAGCAATGTGCGAAGATGGCTTAACGAGGACTTCTACAATAGCTTCAGCCCAGCAGACCAACAGCGGATTGCAATGCAAAAAGCCACCTACGCCCCCCAAAATGAAGGCATTAAAACAGTAAATGGCTACTTTGGATTACTTACCGCCACGGATTTTATTGGTTTTCTTCATATTCACTCTAACATTACAAAAGAAGATATTGATGACACATATGAGAGTGATGGTGACTTATACCATCATTCGTCCCCTTGGATAAAAGGGATAAGTGTACCTGTTGCTGGCAAACCCAACCAGCATACACATTGGTGGCTTCTATCTGCAGAAAGTATTGCAGCCAACTCATTTGCAATTGCAGATGATACGCGAGGAAACCATATAGGTTATCCCGAACTTGATTTTGAAATGCATAACAATAATCAACAAAGTTTACGTAACTCACTTCACATTACAAGTCATAGCGGTGTCAGACCGACATTGTGCTTAAAAGTATAAAAACCGGAGGCTTCCATGACAAGCAACTACATCGGCTCTACAGACCAACCCGCAACAAAAGACATGTTCGGCATTTCTAATTATATAGACGGGCTGCGCTCATTTATTTCAATATGCCAAACGCCCATGACCATAGCCGTACAAGGGGACTGGGGCAGCGGTAAAACAAGTGTGATGAACCTTGTAATGAGCGAGCTGGACCCAAACCGTGTGTTTTGTGTGGAGTTTAACGCATGGCAGTTTTCCCAGTTTGATACAGAAGAAAGCCTTGCAGAGTCCCTAATCACCACAATTATAGACAATCTTAAACTTTCTGAAAGCGAGACTGGCCAGGAGGTAATAAGCGGGCTGCGCAGATTTAGCAACAATGCAGCGCATTATGCCAAAGCCGCCGCAAGGTTCACCGCCAATGCAGTAGGCGACCGGGTTATTGGCGGGACAAACATGGGCAAGCTAAACAGCAGCTATGACGAACAATTATCAGGCAGCCCAATACTTACATTGGCCACCCTTAAAACTAAATTCCAAGCCTGCATAAAAACCGCTGTCCAGGAAAAAGGTGTAGACAGGATAATGGTTTTTATAGATGACTTGGACAGGCTTCAGCCGCTGCGGGCAGTTGAATTGCTTGAAGTGCTGAAAATTTTTCTTGATTGCGATAGATGCGTTTTTGTCTTGGCTATTGACTACAATGTTGTGGTCAGCGGCGTCAAAAGCAAATATGGTGTTGATATTACTGCGGACAAAGGCAGAAGTTTTTTTGACAAAATCATTCAGGTCCCATTTAAGATGCCTGTGGCGCAATACAATATAGCTGGCTTTGTGGGCGAAACTTTTAAAAATATCGCAAGGATTGATTGCACCGATTATGACACTGAAAATTTTGTTGCGTTAATCAACAGCTCCATAAGCAATAACCCAAGAAGCATGAAGCGGCTTTTTAATTCATATCTACTGCTTTTGGAGGTTATGGGTAAAGATTTAGACGATAAAGACGTGTTAAGCAAAAAAACCTTGTTCGCCATCCTATGCATGCAGCAGCACTTTGAATGTTTTTACAATTTTGTAGTTATGCGTAGGGATGATATAGATGCCGATTTTCTTAATGAGTTGGCAACCGCTGAAAACCCTCGCGAAACGCTGGAAAAAGAGGGCTATGTTTTTACAGAAGCAAAAGCCGGTTCCGAAGACGAAACCTTTATTGCAGGGCGATTGCAGTCTTTTATTAAATATTTCAATAGGGCGATTAGTGCAAAAAACGATGGAAATATAGATGAAGGCTGTATGGGGCGGATAAGGAATTTACTAAAAACCTCGTCTATCACCGCTACAGAGACGCCAATAGACCCAACAACAAAAGCACCCGGCAAATATCATCTTAGGCTAAAAAATAATGATATCTTACCAAACCTCACTATGCGTGGGCTTGCGTTTTCTTTTATTAGGGATTATGTGCAAAGCAACCCCTCCGTCACTATTAAGGAATTGCAAGACATATTCCCTCTCTCAATTCAAAAGAAGATTGATATGATTATTGAAAACACCCAAGAAATGAGTGCAAGTAAATCAAAATACTATTTCGGCAAAACCCCTTTAGCACTTGCTGATGGCACAGAGATTTTGGTAAGTAACCAGTGGCATAGCGGGAATATTGGCAACTTAATAACCCGCGCCCAAGAGCTTGGATATGATGTGCAAGCAATATAGCCATGCCCCCTGAAAACCGGCCCAAGGCGTCGGTCTTTTTGCCACAATCCTGCGTCAGTACCTCCTAGCGGGCCTTCTTGGCCCGCGTCGTCGGCACTTCCTTGGCTTGCGTCAAAAATCCGCGACGC
>Ga0131853_10018995_pt1 | contig 12506 bp, 13 predicted proteins | sample TergutLab28metaG_FD_92764 | JGI IMG/M metagenome (GOLD analysis project Ga0131853, IMG submission 92764) | Labiotermes labralis P1 segment gut microbial communities from Petit-Saut dam, French Guiana - Lab288 P1 (version 2) (version 2) | ecosystem: Host-associated > Arthropoda: Insects >...
ACCACTTGTATCATCAAACAAGAAACCTGTCTGATCATAATCGAAAATAAGTAAATAGTCACGCGCTTCACCATCTGGATTCCATGTCCAGACACCAGCCAAATCTGCCTCATCAACTGCTACCAATGATTCAAGAAAATCAGCAAATTCAACCATCGTCATACTAAAATAAAGCGTTGTCTCAATGCCAGTATCTAAGTTTAGCATCGTTAAAACATTGCCTTCAAGCACAACCTCTTGCCGATCTAACTCCCCCATATTAGCTTCAAAATCAATATAGAGGTGATTCTCATTCAAAACCTCCCATGTGAAATCTTCAAACACCATATTACCTGCTGTATTATCTAACAAAAAACCTGTCTGATCGCGGTCGAAAAAGAGAAAATACTCGCTTCCAACCTCCCATGTCCAGACACCTACTAAATCAGCTTCATTAACAGGCTCAACATCTAACCACTCTGGAAATTCAACTGTAATATCTCCAACTTGAACTGTCGTTAATGTCATATCAAACGTCAATGCGACATCACCACCATTAAGCATCAGATCAATCTCTTCTAAATTTACTTCAATCAAAGTTGGGCGATATTCGTCATCCATATAGATGATCATTTCTCCATTAAATTCCTCTTCTTCCAAATCCGATTGCGCACTTATCGTCTCTGCAAGATTAAATTCTTCTAAGAAAGCTAAAATACCATCCAAGTTTAAAAGAAAATCTAACCGATAACCATCATCCGTGCTTGTTGCTGACGATTCGTCAACGGTGTACGCTGAAATAAAGTGCGTAAAAAACAGACCACTCTCATGATGCTCACTCAACTCTTCTGCTCGAAAACGATTCACAATCGTACCATTCAATAGCTTCTCAGTATACTCATAACCATCTCTTACAAATACACTCGTTTCTTCATGTTCACCCAAAATCGTTGTTGCGATAGCTGTTCGCCATCGATCTTGACTTTCACTCTCGATCTGAACTGTCATTGGGATATCAATCATTACATCCGACAGATCCCATATCATATCAACCTCCACCTCAATCATAATTGAATCCATATCGGCTTCTACCTCATGAACACGCTCCAACAACTCAAATGGATCCAAATTCCCACCACATGCAGTTAATGAAATAAGTGCAAGTAGCATTCCTACTGTTAACAATATTTTTTTCATCCTCATTCACGTTCTCCTCTTTTTTCTCGTTACATGAAGAACACGCATCAACTTTACAAAAAGTTTCAAATGGACTCAAATTAATTTAAAAAATCAAAAATCTCCTCAAGTAGCAGCACCATTTCCTCCTCAGTTAAGCCTGTAACCTCTAGTTGATAATAAACCTCTTCTATGAGGAATTCAGCGATAAAAGTCGTCTCTATTAACAGCACACGGTAGTAAAGTGCCAAAGGGATATTATTAAGAGTCGAATTTGTTGCCACCTCATCAGTCTGGTTATTTAACATCAAGCGCAATGAAGCATCGTTGCTTTCAAACTCATAAAGAATCCGTACTGCTTCCTCATCTATTTGCCACGAAACGTCTTGTAAATAAAACTCAGAAAATCCCCACTCTGAAACCGCAACATCAAGTATGCTTTCAACTTCCACAAGGGTAATCGCCTCATCATCTTGTAGCACACCAAAACGAAACCCAGCCCCATCCAAGCGTTCAAATGTTAACTCTGTAACCAATTGCGCATCATCTGTTGGTACAAGAAAATTAATAGCTAACACAATCGCCAAAAAACTAAAGGATAATCCCATCACCAACCTCGGTGCAAAAAAATGCCATCGCTTCTGCCCAGCTTCTTCCATCTTTTGGAGCGTCTTGACTTTTAAAAATTCTGGTGCTTTGATCTCTTCTTGTTCTTTTTTATAAGCGTCATCCCACATCAAATTAAACCTCCTACATTAATAAAACGTTGACTAGTCGTAAAAAGTTTCAGTAACTTACGAATTTTCCCACTTTGTCTGCAATATTTTTTTAGCCCGCGATAGTCGTGTTTTGATGGTATTTTCATTTTCTTTCAAAATCTCGGCAATTTCACTAATCTTATACTGCTCATAATAGAACAAATGGATCACAACCCGATACTTCTCTTCGAGCTCATAAACATAACTCGTCATCCCATGCTCCACGTTATCAGTCACGCCAATCTCCACCGCTTCATCTATCACGAGGTGATGTCTTTGTTTTCGCAAAAAATCATTGCTACAATTAATCGTCACCCGAATAAACCATGCCTTTGCATGCTCTAATGACTCAAACTTCTTTTTATGTTTGACGAATCGCAAAAAGACCTCTTGAAAGACATCATGAGTATCAGGTTCATTTTTAAGCATATTTAGTGCAACACGATAAACTGTATCACTAAAATGATTAACAGCATCATCGCCCGAAAGCACCATTGTATGTTTTTTCTTATCAAACAGCATCTCAAACACCCGTCTTTTCTATTCCAACTGCTAATTATAGCATACCCATAAAAAAAATTCATCCTCTTTCGATGAACTTTTCACCTATTCAATTGTTGTTTTATCCTTGTATAGTCCCTTAGACAAATCCCCTCTATCAACTGATTTTTAGGGATGGATGTTTTTTGTCCATCCCTAAAAATCAGTATTCTAAGCCGAAAGGCGCGGAAGATTAAGAGATTTATCCGCCAGTAATAATCTTAAAAGGCTTAAAAAAAGAGCCTAAACTGATCACCGAAAGGATGAACTAAGCACTGCACCATAGCTCATTTTATCCTTAGTATCTTAGCAGAATTTTAAACTTTAAATCAGATTGCACGGGATGAAACTATTATTCCCGTCAATTGGAAAAGTTTCCTCGCACATGCAAACAATGCCTCCCGCTCCCTACTCAAGCATGGCTTTTTCTAAAATTTCAGGGAAATCTAAAGTGTACTTCAATATTTTCTTAGTTTTTGATGTCTATCAAGTCCAATTTCATCAGTAATCCATCTGTTGATCCTTCATAATACTTTTTTCGGAATCCAACAGCTTTAAAACCAAATTTTTCATATAACTTGATGGCAATTAAATTGTCTACTCGAACCTCGAGCGTCACATCCTTTACACCTCTATCTTTCATTTCCTCCAAAAAAGCATTCATTAACTTAGTTCCATAGCCTTGACCACGAAAGTCAGGGAAGACTTTAATGTAGTGAATATCCGCAAAATCGATAACTTGGTGAAATTTGATATAACCCGCTTCTAATTCAATCTTTTCAAACACCAGCATTCATCTCCGCTTCGGTTTTTCTTAAATAGCTCGGGACTAATTCATGGATGTTTTCTACTGGCATCTTTTTAGCAGCAAGCCTAGCAAGCGTCTCAGCTTTGCTCCCTTCATCAAGAGCAGTTTCTAGTGTTATCCAATACTGCTCCTCTTTAAATACCAAGGACTCATCTGCTACATAAAAGATAGATTTCTCTTTCGGTAACTTTTCCAAAAAGTCATTCATATTGTAATGTCCATCAGAAACGATACGCTCACCATTCGAATCATACGCACCAGCAAAAACAGTCCCACGTCGCGCATCAATCATCGGAACTACTAGATCAGTCCTCGGTTTCTGCTTGCTCACGCAGTATTGTTCTAGTGAAAAATTCGCCATAACTTCTAAGCTAGAAACAGCTACAACAGGAATATCTAACGCATAACCCAAACTTTTCGCAGCAGCAACACCCACCCGAATCCCCGTGTAAGAACCCGGCCCTACTGCAACAGCAATTTGCTCCAAATCACTAGGCTTCAACTGACAGTCAGCCATCATTCTTTCAATTCGTGACAGCAAAATTTCCGACTGATTATTCTTGGTCGCTTCATCATAACTTGCCAACACTTTATCCCCACAGACAAGCGCAAGCGACAAAAGACTCGTACTCGTATCAATCGCCAACGTTAACATTTGCATCCACCTCCATAAACTATTTACAACCTCTCGGACTCCCTAAACTTTGACAAAAAAGTGTAATCATTTTGGCTTTTCGCATCACACAGCAATATTGTTCCATTCAGATTGTCCAAACATTTCAAACAAAGAGACTTTCGACCATATATCGCAATTCTGATATTTTGTGGTCGATAACTTCAAGCAAATAGCTCATTTTTCAACCATAAATTTAGATTCCGGCACTTAATGGTCGGCTTTCCGAAACAAATGACCCTATTCTCGACTATACACCGTCATTTTGGCGCTTTATGGTCGATCAACGTCACAAATTCAATAAAATTTTCCATCTCTATCGATCAAAATTAGTTTAGAGCCGCTAACCTATATAACTAGCACTTCATCATTTAGACGCACGACAACCACTACAAACAAGATTTTCTTTCGGATTTACTAACGCACAGTACGAACATTTCCATTCTTGGTTGTCCAAAGCAATCTCCATCTTATCATAATCTATACGCGCATTTAAAAAATAGTCAGCTTCCTCAGACGCAGCTTCAATAAGCCCAGCAATCGCTTTAATCGTTCTCGATTCCTTTAATCCCGAAATCTGGGATATTTTAGCAATCGACCGCAGATTCGAGCTTTGAATCAATTTAGAAACGACATCCATTTCTTTTTTATCTTTCCCCTCTATGATTGCCTCATAAATACCAACAAAAAAAGCAGATACAACAAATATGCCAACAAGCCCGCCAATGATCCCTACAATAATCAATATGATCCTTACCATTTTAACTACACCTCTACAATCGTTATTTCACGACTTTCCCCCTCAAGACGCTCTATCCTCACATCAATTCGCTCATTTGGCAAATCCTGCTCAATCATCGATGCCCATTCAATCACACACACACCCTCACGATCAAAATATTCCAACAAAAATTCAATATCCGAATCTCCATCAAGCCGATAAACATCCATATGGTATAAAGGAAGACACCCTGTATCATATTCTTTCACGAGAGCAAAAGTCGGACTGTCAATCACCTCATCAATGCCTAATCCCAACGCTAACCCCTTAGTAAAAGTAGTCTTTCCCGCTGCAAGCTCACCTTCTAACGTCAAAACAGATCCAGCGGTTAAAGCTGAACCCAATTTTTGTGCAATCGCCATTGTTTCGGCGGGTGAATTTACAGTGAATTTTTTAATTTTCATAATTACTTCCCTGAATAAGCAACATTTTCTAAAACGTCTGCTTTAATATCATCTTGACTGTTTTTATAGGTTTTAACATATTCTTTAAGGTTATCAATTCTGCTAAGTAGAACTTCAATAATTCGATTACGTCGCTCTGCATCAAGAAAAAATGAACCCAAGAGAGATTGTTCAGAATCATCAGAATGCTTCACAGTTGTTAATGGCGTATTCAACAGCTCTTTTATTTCCACTGCAATTCCATTCAACTTATCAAAATCTAGCCAACTAAAATCAGTTACTAATTTTAACTGTTCTTCATGTGTCCTCTTAAATGGTTTACACTCTAAATACACCAAACTTCCCATAATGTGAGTTGGTTGATTATGCCATAAAGCAGTTCCTGTATCAAAAATGGGTGCAACACTGATAAATTTTAATGTTCTAACATCACGAATTAACCCAAAATTATTTTGATGACGGTCTTCATTAACCATTAAATAATCAACGATAATCATTTTTTCAATTTCCATTCGGGCATGCTTAATCTCTAGCTTTTCACAACAGTTAATATAATGCTCATATAACGAAACATGATTTGGCTGCTTGAAGCTTTGCATGACATACCAAGCACTAACAAGTTCAGTTTCCTTGGTGACGAAATTTGCGCAAACACTGAAAGGGTACAGACCTTCCATAATTGTATGATAAGGAATATGATTAATTCCAAGTTTGCTCATTATCAGTGTCGCTATTGCTTCATTATAAGGCTCTTGATGAAAAGCTGCACTTCCTGCTTTTATTAGAACACGCTCACCATTAACAATTTTCCATTTCTTTTTCAACCAACCGTCAGATGTATTGTCAGGGGAAACTAGGTCAAAGTTGGTCTTTGAATATTTCTTACCTAGCAGCATATTCCCAACATCTTCAGAAAAGTCATTATCAAAAAAATTCACTTCATCCCAGCTTAGCAGATTCTCAACAGGATTCATCCAATAGTGGTCAGATAAACTTAACCCCCACGACTTCATTTGCAATTGATCAGGTGTTAAAAATGGTTCTCGTTCTAAATGGTCTTTCAGCCCCGCACGACTAAGAGGGATTCGACGATTATACCACCATGCATTGAGCATTTTTTTATGCAACTTTCCATCAGGAGCTTTTGTTCCCATCGGCAAACGACCATCATCAAAAATTGTCACAACTTCTGCAATCGCATTACTACTATTTAGGACAACTTCTGCAACTTTAATATTTTGGTGCATAAGAATATAGTTCATCGCCAACTCCACCTTCTTACCTTAGTAGTTAATTTTATGCTTTTTTCGTTTCAACCGTTCTAATACTCAACTCCGTAAGCTGCGCCTCACTTGCCATCCCCGGTGCCCCCGTCAACAAACAAGAAGCTGAATTCGTCTTCGGAAACGCGACAACATCACGAATACTATCTGTATTAATTAACGTCATAACTAAGCGATCTATCCCCATAGCAATCCCACCATGTGGCGGTGTCCCATACTTTAAAGCTTCAATTAAGAAACCAAACTGTTCTTGCTGATCAGCCTCTGTAAATCCAAGTGTCTTAAACATCCGCGCCTGAATTTCAGGATCATAAATACGAATCGATCCACCACCAACTTCATAACCATTCAACACCACATCATATGCTTGTGCCAAAGCTTCCTTTGGATGGGTATCAAAAGTAGCAACATCCGCCTCTACTGGCATCGTAAACGGATGATGCGCAGCAAAATAACGCCCCTCATCTTCATCATATTCATATAACGGCCAATCTACAACCCACAAGAAATTGAATTTCGACTCATCAATAAGCCCTAATGTTTTCCCCAAATGCCCACGTAGCATACCTAAGCTGTTCTCTGTAACTTCTTGCTTATCCGCAACAAACAACAACAAATCTCCCGCTTCAGCACGAGCAACTTCATTAACACGACTAACATCCGCTCCCTCAAAAAACTTAGCGATCGGACCAGCCCAACCAGCTTCCTCCACTTTAACCCAAGCCAACCCTTTCGCTTTATAATTCTTAACGAAATCAGTCAACTTATCAATCTCTTTTCGCGAGAACTTCTCAGCCGCACCTTTCACATTAAGCGCCTTAACCATGCCACCATTTTTAACTGTATCAGCAAAAACACCAAACCCACAATCAGCCACCACATCATTAAGCGCAATTAATTCCATCTCAAAGCGTGTATCCGGCTTATCTGAACCGAAACGTGCCATCGCTTCCGCATAAGGCATCACTGGGAATGCATAATTAATCTCCACACCTAAAACATCAGCCATCATCTTTTTGAGCATTTCCTCTGTCATTGCCATAATTTCATCTTGCGTCAAAAACGATGTCTCAATATCAAACTGCGTAAACTCTGGTTGACGGTCTGCACGTAAATCCTCATCTCTAAAACAGCGCGCCACTTGATAATAACGCTCAAATCCCGAAATCATTAATAACTGCTTAAAAATTTGTGGCGACTGTGGCAATGCATAAAACTCACCTGGATGCACACGACTCGGAACCAAATAATCACGCGCGCCTTCCGGTGTTGCTTTCGTCAAATAAGGGGTTTCAATATCAATAAAATCATTCGCATCTAAAAAGTGACGAATCGCTGAAATCACCTGATGTCGCAACTTCAAATTCCGCTGCATCACAGGGCGACGTAAATCTAAATAACGATAAGTAAGGCGTGTATCTTCTAAAGCATCCGTCTCGTCAGCAATAATAAGTGGCGTTGTTTCTGCCTTTGATAAAATATTGATCGCCAAAACCTCAATCTCAATATCACCAGTTTCCATCTCTGGATTCTTACTCTCTCGCTCAATCACCCTACCTTGCAACTCGACAACATATTCATTTCGAAGCTCCTTAGCAACAGCTACAACCCCGGCATCAGCCATCTCAGGATTAATCGCTAACTGAGTAAGCCCATATCTATCACGCAAAACGATAAACATAATCCCAGCATCGCGTATTTTAGCCACCCATCCCTTTAAACAAACTTCTTCTCCAACATTAGCGATTCTTAACTCGCCATTATTATGTGTTCTTTTCATCATCATTTACAACTCCATCTATCATATCACAATCTATTCAACCACAACGGCTGTCCCAAAAGCTTTGCACATCAATAAAGTATCCCCTGTTAACATTTCATAATCCATGGTTAAACCAATGATTGCATTAGCCCCCATCCTCTGTGCTTCAGCCATCATTTCTTGAAGCGCCATCTCACGTGTTTCAATAACTAATTCTTCATGACCAGCTGAACGACCGCCTGAAAGCTGCTTAAATCCAGCACCCAATGTACGCCCGAACCCTGTCCCTCTTACAACTTGATTAAAAACAGGACCTTTATATTCTAAAATTTTCTTTCCTTCTAATATCGGTGTTGTCACAACTAACATCTTACTCACAACCTTCCATAAATTTTACTAGTTCATCAACTTTCACAACCGTAGTTTCTCCAGTCTTCGCATCTTTAACATTAACCTCACGACTTGCTACCTCATCATCACCTACAACAACAGTATAGCGCGCCAACGCATCATCAGCCAACTTAAACCTCGCTTTCAACTTACGATCTGAAAAATCGGCTTCACACGCAACACCCGCAGCACGTAATCCACGCATCACTTCCGAGACCATTACCTCAGCAGCTTCACCCATCGGCAAAAAGAACAAATCAATCTTACTTTCAATTGAATGGTGAATTTCAGCTGCTTCTAAAGCCAATAACATCCGTTCGATTCCCATTCCAAAACCAATTCCTGGCGTTGAAGGTCCACCCAGCTCTTCAACTAATCCATCATAACGACCACCACCACAAAGCGTTGTCTGCGCACCAAATCCAGGAATATCCGCTTGAACCTCAAAAATCGTGTGGGTATAATAATCAAATCCACGAACTAAATTGCTGTCGTATTCATAAGCAATTCCTGATCTCTCAAGCCCAACTTTGACCGCTTCAAAATAAGCTAAATCCTCAGGGATCAAATAATCAATCATCTCTGGTGCAGCCCTCATCACATCACTATCAGCATCTCGCTTACAATCCAAAATACGCAAAGGATTTTTCTCTAACCTCACCTTACAATCCGAACATAACGATTCTTGGTGCGGCGTAAAATGCGCCACCAATGCTTCCCGATACAACGCTCGACTCGCTTTACTACCTAAAGAATTCAACTTCACTTTCACATTTTGATCTAACCCTAACTTTTCTAGTATCAAACAAGCCATGGAAATAATCTCAACATCAAGCATTGGCGAATCGCTACCAAAAGCTTCCACACTAAATTGCATATGCTGACGATAACGCCCTTTTTGCTGACGCTCATAACGAAACATCGGTCCCAAACAAAACATTTTTTGCAATCCAGTTTTTATGTATAACTTGTTCTCAATAAAGCTACGTGCAATACCAGCTGTTCCTTCCGGGCGAAGCGTCATATCGCGACCACCACGATCTTTAAATTCATAAGTTTCCTTACTTACAACATCACTCGTCTCCCCTGCTGAACGATGAAATAACTCTGAAGATTCAAAAATTGGCGTCCTAATTTCATGCACATGATAAACACGTGCCACCTCGCGCACAACATCCTCAAAAAAGTGCCATTTTCCAACCTCAGCTGGTAAAACATCATAAGTTCCCTTTGGTTTAGAATAATTCATTTTCCCACTCCTCGCAAAAATTTGATAGCTTTTATCAAATCTAAAAATCCGATGTATTTATTATAGCATACATCAGATGATATTGGTATATTAAGACGAATTTATCACCTTTTTAATCTCTACAGCAAAACAATGAAAAGAATGAGCAGCAACAATAGGAACACCCCAACCCCAGATGCGACCCATTTTAAGAGGAAATCATTCTCTCTTCCCCATTTTCTGACACCCTGCATTTCATTTCTTATCTTATCTGCTTCAAAAAATTGTTCCTCAACATCAATAGCCTGTGTCTGAAACTGTAATACTTTTGTTCGCGCTTCAATCTCTAATCGTCGTTTCTCAAGTTGCTCTTTGCGTATTTCCACGCGTTCTTCACGATACTCAATCGTATTCCAAAGTGCCTCATAAGCTTCCATTTTTTCTTTCACAATCGGATTAAGAAATTTGGTAACATCCTCAATAAAATGCTCAAATTGCTTCAAATACAACTCATCCACATATTTTTTCTTTTGATGGGTAACGGATAATATTTGAAACTCCTCCTCATTTTTCATTAGAAATTCCACGACAGACGCCTCAAACATAATCACCAATCTGATAGCTAACTCATCAAGCGAGAAATCAGTAACAGTCATTCCCTTTAACTCCATCTTTGAAAGCTCAGTTAAAATAAATTTTCTAAGCTCTGATTTCTCCACTTTCCGCACCTCCTAAAGGCTTTATGTACTTATTTCCTAAACTTCCCGATCTTTCCCTTAATTTTATTTCCAAGTTTTTCACGATTTTCTAATCTCACTGCTTCTAGTTTCCCAGCCTCTTCATTCCGTTCTAAAGAAATGGCATGCTCTTCTCCACGAAGCAATATTTCTAAAATCTTCACTTCCTCTTCTTTAGCTACAAGCGCCTGTTCTTGTTTTTCAAGATTCCTCTCCTGTTTAAGAAGTGCATCCCATCTAACTTTCTCTGCAACTGTTCGAACTGGAGGTCGCTTTTTGCCTTTCAACAATAACGAATCATACTCTTTTCTTTTTTTCATCTCGATCAGTTTAACCTTTGTCATCACTTCAAAAACCACATCTTCAAACTGAACAAAATACTCAGGATCTTCATGAATAACATCAGCATCTGTCACTGATAAAATCTCAATTTGATAAGCTTCATCTACTGCAAACTCAATTTCTGCAAAACCACTATCAAAAACCACTCGAATAACATCAGCATGACTTTCAACACTTAAAACACTAATACCTGTTAAATCCATCTTCTTCAATTCATCCAGAATCAACTGATCAAGCATTTAAAGCACCGTCCTATTACTCTTATAGTACAATTATAACAAACTTTCAGCGAAAAAAAAAGAAAAAAATGTCACGACTTACGAAAAGTTTCAATTTCTTTCTTAATATCTTTGTATAGCGCTTTAATCCGCTTAATCTCATCCTTTGTATACTTAACCTCACCATAACGGACTCGAATATATGCCTTTCTTAGCTCATTCAACATTTCAAAATTGAGTGAATCGCTAACACGACCTACTATCTCATCACTCGTCAAATGCAATGGGAGTTCAATTTCACTCTTTTTAATAAGCACTAAAAAATTGCGATAAATAGCTCGCACTTGATTTTCTTTATAATTTCTAAAATAATTCTTCCTTTTATCAAGTAAATCCTCAAGCGTAAAATGCTCTTCTACAATGCCATCATCTCGAATAATTGGCGATCCAACTTTATTTGATAACATTTTGAAAACCAAACAAATAGTGATAACTCCTAATGCAATCACGATGGCAGCAAAAATCGTAGTATTAACATTCCGTTCCTGATTAAGAAACTCCCCCACAAATTCTAGAAAAGCAGGGAGCTCCATTTCCAATGGGTCTTGACCACCGATATTAAAAAATCCAAAAATAAACATCACAATATTGATGATAAACCACATAATAATCAAAACAAGTGGCAATAGCAATACCCACCAAATAAATCCAACAACAGATAAAATGAAATCTAAAAAGAAGCTCCTACTTAGTAATATTGCCCCAACTAAAATACCAACAAGTGGCAAGCTGTTGATCATTTTAAATCTAATTTGCTTCAAAACAGCTTCATCATGACGAATCATTCGCAACACAAGAACAGATGTTAACAAAAACGTGAATCCAAATAACAATGAATCCCTTGGAAATGTAAACTCAGTCGTATTAAACCAAAGAGAGACAACAACAAATATAGCCAGCATGATACTAAAAGCTTTAATAAATATTCGAAAAACAGGGAGGTAACTAAACTGAGCGATACGTTCCCCCACCTTTGGCATTGACCAGAACAAATAAATGACAATTGGCATCAAAATACCTACATTTTGAATGGTCGGTGCTACCACTAAAAACATTGAAAACAAAGGAAGAATACTGATGTATTTTAACGCTCCATATTGAGCTAACCAAGCGGATAAAAAGGCAACAGCAGCAAAAATAGGTAAAGTGAAAATTAAATCACCGCTACCTATCAAACTTGCAAATGTCATATAAAAACAAACATCACAAATTCGTTTTAACCCACTTGGAAAAGTCATGGCACATCCTCCTCTTATGTAGTGCCCTTGTCAATAGTAAAATCGCAAGTTCACCAAAATACTGCTATTTAATTTGTATTTCCACTGGCTAAGGACACAGGGAAAGAGCCATAAACTAACAGTTCTCGG
>Ga0131853_10018996_pt1 | contig 12506 bp, 7 predicted proteins | sample TergutLab28metaG_FD_92764 | JGI IMG/M metagenome (GOLD analysis project Ga0131853, IMG submission 92764) | Labiotermes labralis P1 segment gut microbial communities from Petit-Saut dam, French Guiana - Lab288 P1 (version 2) (version 2) | ecosystem: Host-associated > Arthropoda: Insects >...
CCCCCCCCCCCCCCCCGAAAATCATGTCGTTCATGAAATAAAGTGGAAAAATATTGTTGACCCGAAGATGCCACAGATGACAATATGGCGCATGCACATTGCAAGCTGGATACCTAAGCTACAAACACACACTCAGAATATGTAATAATTATTGGTGTTTAATTGCAAAAATAGTGACGCTGACGCGCCTTAATGTTACGTCATACGTAAATTACCTGCCTTGTTAAGGTTAAGCATACCAATGGGAAATGCCTAGCGACACTTGCCACACAAAGCTGCCCAGTATATTCTTCACACACACACAATGTTTTTCCAGGCGAACGGTCCCATTACAATTTCATGGGCATATCTTGTTCCCTACGGTGCTCATTATCCTATCCTATGCCGAAATAACCATGAAGGAAGATATAAATAAAGGGAATTACGAACATTTGTTGTGATCAGTTGTATTGTGTACACATTTAGATGATGCAATGCACAGGCAACATTGTATTACCTAATACCTGAACTCTGACCCAGTCTTCCTCATCTTTACCATCTTCACTTCACTTCATGGTGAAGAAACTGTTTATGTTGCATGTTCTTGCAATTAAAGGTCATCCTTATTAAAACATAATTTATGTACTATAATGTAACAATGAGGCGCATTCGTGCAACCATTGTTGCCGTGGAAAAGCAATAATTATTATATATTGTGAGTACAAATCTTTTTTTTTTTAATTCTGCGAGACAGTGTCACCAACCGCGATGAGATGAGGCCAGAACAGAACGCTGGTTATAAATACAAATATATATTAGTAATATAAACAACCAACTAGTTGCAACAATAATAATTTTATTAATAATTTCAATCAGCTCAACATGTTTCGGGCGATAATTTCGCCCATCCTCAGGAGCGCTAGACTGTGTTTACAGCTTGTGGTATAAAGCACCGACGACGCTGCCTGCTGGTGACCAGGATGAGGTGCAAACAGCAGGCAGCATCGTCGGTGCTTTATACCACAAACTGTAAACACAGTCTAGCGCTCCTGAGGATGGGCGAAATTATCGCCCGAAACATGTTGAGCTGATTGAAATTATTAATAAAATTATTATTGTTGCATCTAGCTGGCTGTTTATGTTATTTTATCAATGATGCACGGTCACACAAACATCAAAATTATATATTAGTGTTCAATACAACATTCTCGGGCAACCATTCACGTCCAGTGGTTGGCGAGTCAAGCAACTTTTAGGGGACAGAGATGGCCCACAGAAAGTTGCTTTACTCGCCACTCACCCACCTGACGTGGCTGCTAGCCCGAGAATATTTCACTGAACTTAGTCGCCATAAAACCTTTGAGTTACACGTTTGTATCTTGTGTGTAGTGAAACAAGCAGTCTAAAAGATGGCCCGTAAACACCGGGGTTTTCACGAAACATCAGCTGAAAAAAAGGGTACATATCATTCTGAATTCATAGCTGACCACATCTTTCTTCATATCAGCAATTAAACCTGTACAGACGTAATATAGACACATATCCGTTACTTAAACACGGTAATTCATGATTCTCCAAACACATAATTGTTAATGCTAAGTAAAAGTTTGTATTCAGGAAGGACGAAGTTTATAGAGCATTCACAAACGTCATGGACGCTAAGGTAATAACAAAGCACGAAACTTTCCATGCGTCTAACTAGCAATTGTTGTCACGCACGTGGCTATGTCAGTGGCTGCGCCCAGAAGCGATATGTACGAAGCCCCAGGTCTTCCGAGCTTGAGGGCAGATATTCCTGCCAGGCAAAGCAATTACCTTCTTATACCGGCATTTCAACCGTTCAAGAGTAATGATAAAGGGAAAAACTATCCCGTTACATGCCATGAATGGCACACAGGAGAGGTAGAGTTATTGCTCTGGCCATACTCGACCAGGCGCTAGAAGAGGTAGGTGGTCAGCTGCACGACCCGGCCACTTTACCCCCATCGTATAGAACGCTGTTTGGGTCCCAGGTCGGTCTGGACGGTTGCGTAAAATTTTATTCCTACCGGGATTCGATCCCCGGACCGTCCAACCCTTAGCATTATACAGACGCTATACCGACTGAGCTAACCTGGCTGCCCTCTGACAACAGAAATACTGAGGTGAAAATGAGAATGGAGGTTTGGTGTGTTGGATAATACTGACAGGTAAGTACTGAGAAGTACTTAGACAAAAAACTGTTCCTGTGCCACTTGGAACACCAATCATCTTACATGAAATTGCCTGGGATCGAACCCAGGCCTTCAATGAGAGTGGTCGGAGACTAACAGCATCCAAACCATTGCTCAGCTATGAGATTCTTCTACATAATATAGGCTTACAAACGCCCAACTTGTACCCCACTGACAACGAACTATGTCTTCAATAAACTACCAAGAACCGTCTTGAACTAACTTGAAGACTGAAGCTACAGCTCCTTCGAAGTGTCGGTGCCTAATTACCGGTCGACGCAGCATTAATCCCGAAAGAATTAAACGTAAAAAAACTGTGACATCCTCAAGTCACGTGAACAGCAACCTGTTCATAATGCTTGGGGAAGTAATAACCGTGAATCACAGTGATGACAGCAAACACGCAAGTACAGTACAGTACAGGACAGTACAGTACAGTACAGTACACTGTACTGAAATCATTCACGTGCACTGGTTAAGTGTTCAGAATAAAAGCGTCAGTCACAACCAAATTTACTTAATATTTATCACAAATCCATCAGCTCCAAACTCTACAACGTAAACAAAGCCTCCCACCTACATATATTACCATAAAAACACATATGTATACCCACACACACTGGGAATCATTCAGAACAATAATATAAAATCCAAGCATTTTTTAAATAATCTCCAATCATAAAAGCAAACAACCTGAAAACTAGAGATTTACTCCACAAATGCATCACAACACAAGAATCTTCAACCAGACACCATTCAAGAAAATTGTATAACCTCACACGCGGAGAAAACACCTTAAAACGTTTTACAAAGTGAAAAGTATATATATATATATATCAATAATCAAAACTCAACACAAAAACCCTTAAAAAACGTAATAACCAAAAGTTGCAAAATATTATTCTCACATAGTTTATATGTATATATATATATATATATGTGTGTGTGTGTGTGTGTGTGTGTGTGTGCGTGTGTGTGTGTGAATTCATTAAACCTAAAACCATACGAAAATCTACCCTCATTGTGCTAATGAGATTCATTCCAACTCCTAGAATCTACTATTGCAACTGTCCCTCAAATGACATTTTTTACTATCCTTTACCTGATGATGTCCAGTTCCGGGCGAAATAATGTAATAAATATCGAGTAATTCTTAATTTCCACAGGAACCAAAACATAATTTGCAATGTTGACATAATTAATACCATATAGTCAATTTTCGGTTCGTCTACCTGCAGCATAGGGCGATCGATGAGTTGGATATTTTCAGCCAAAGTAAAACCGACATACGATAGAAGATTTCCAAAACCACGTGTACTTCTAAGTGGTTATATGTTTAGGATACTTTGTTATCTGGTCTTTTGTAGCTTCAAAGTACCTATATTTTGATTATTTTGCAGTACCATAACGATATCAAGTTATTCCATCTATGCCAGGTGTGTCTTCATGTTCCCACAGTAGATATATAGAGATCATGTCAAATTCTACTTTAGGGTAATGGGATTTTAACAAGGATTTTATGGACAGAGTTTATTATGTGTTATCTTCTGTTACTCTTTTTTGGGTGTAATTAATGCATCTTAATAGATCGGTTGTAAAGAGGAGGCCTCTCGTGTAGCATTTCTCCTTTAGTACTTGCATTTTGTTTCCACCTGCTTATAGTCAAAGTGACTGACCGAAACGTATAGCAGAATGGAATAAATCCTAAAGTGCAAAGGTCAGAGTGGTGTGTTTTTTTGTGGATTGGTACTGGTGATAAAAATTTTAGTTTCTATTCATAGTTTTATTCGAAACGATGTATTTACTATCACAATGAGACGTACAAAAGAAAGGTGAATTTGGATGTCGTGATGTTAAAGCAGGCACTAATTACTCTGTCTTTAAGTGTCCAAATTATACAAATTCTCAAGTAATTTTGCAATTTGACGTACTGTACAAAGCTGAAAGCGGAATATGAATAACGAATTACGACTTTTTTACATGTAAGTCTATTTCATTTTAAAATAGTTTATCTCTGTGTACTTTCTACATTACCTTAAATTTAACTCACGGTTTATGGGATTGCATTATGAGAATTATCAAGAGATTATTACCCTAAACAGATTTAAAGAGTTACTTAAATCACAATATGTTTTTTGTGAGGTTGGAACTGAAGATGTAAATTTTATTTACATGAATTCAATGTTTCAAGTAATGTTATCCGTTCATTTTCAGCATAAGCAACGTGAACCTAGCATAAGAATGAGAACCGGTTGCCGTGGTGGCCAGATCATGGTAATCACGAGAGCAGTGATCGTCACTTTCAGCTGTTTTCTGCTACTCTACTCCAATGAAGGTAAGCTCCGGCCACAAGATGACACCCACTACTTCCGCTCACTTCACATTCGCAACACTCCTGCAGCCCAAAGGCACAATACAAATAATACAGTGACTGAAACCGTTAGCTATTTGCGAATGAGGGGAACAAAACACTAGTAACATCATGAAGTTATTGATTGTAGCGTATTATTTCCTATCGTTCAGTTTAAGATATTTTAAGATCTTTAAAAACGATTGTGTACCTGTTGTTCTGTATGTTTGTGAAACTTGATGTCTCACATGTAGTAAAGCAATTTGATTGAGGTGTTTAAGAGTAAGCAACCGAGGAAAAATTTGGACATAACATGGATGGATTAGCAACAGAACAGGTAAAACTGCATAACGAAAAGCTTGAAGAATGGTTTGTGCTCTTCAACACCTACTGTTATCGAGTTCAGAAAGTTGGGCTGGTCACGTAGGTGCAATGGGTGCGATGATGAAAGCACAAAAAATCTTGGCAGATGAAACTTAACTAAGAAAGAACTTGGAATACATAGGAGAAGATGCAAATCAGGTAAATTTCACCCTAGAACAGGCCATGAAGACCCAAACGGGAAGTTCATGTATGCCTCTACTCTTTCTTTAACCTCGGTGTTAGATGGAGTGGGTGGTCATATCCGCGCCCCGGCCGCCTTACTCCCGGGAAATAGAACCGGTACCCATTGTAGGAGATGAGAGGATAATATCAAAACTGATCTTATAATAAGTAAGGCATAAAGATGTACGTCAGTTTCCAGATGCTCAGAATTGGTTCCAGTTGGGTTGTCTAGGAGATGGTAATAAACCTGAGGGTTCTATAAAGTCTAGGATTTTACAGACTGGTTCCGGAAAGTCTGTTACAGGAAACCGTTGTATGGAAATAATGGGGTACTTGATTTTAAAATTAAAACTATTTTCTTCCTTTTACAAATATGGAAGGAACTTGTGGCAGCGGCTGAGTCCATTACAGCTGTATGAAACTGATACCAGTCATACACTGGCAGGCCTCAGAGTAATGCCCCAGTGCCATCATTCAGCCGAATAGCCCAGAGGTACGGGAATGTGCCAACTGCCGCCTCCACAAACTCTCCATTTGACCCAAAGAGTATATTTCCGTGTATGTGTTTGTTACGACTCTCACATAAATACTGATTATTGCCCGTTACACCACTAAAAGTTGAATTTTGTAATGGAGACAGTCCTATACAAAGTTGCAAATCGCACATCCAACTAGCTCACAATGCCATAATTGTGTATACGTACTTTTCTCTAAAAAGAATTCCTCCGTCTTAAGGACTCATGTTTACTGACACTAACAAAACTTAATTTCATATGTAAGTATTCACTCAGCACCTCCTTTAAGCAGTGACACGTCACGCTGTAACAACAAAGTGCTCTGTAGTCACGTTCGCATCTCGCAAGTCGACATTTCAGGGTCCGATATTAGGCAGACAACAAACAATATAATTTTGACATAACTTTATACAGCAAAATTATGCACTACGCAGCTCACGTGTCCTCCCCCACAGTCCGAATGTAAAAGTTTACACCACCCAAAAACGTGAAGGTCTGTCTGCCTGTCGCAGTGGGAGTCACGGCAATATTAACGCATATTTTAGCAACACAATTTGTTCCGCACTAAACCCTAGAGCTATACCAAGTCCATATCAAATAATATAACCAAACAGGTACACTTCGTACATACACGTAAGTTTCTATTAAATGTTTCGTCTAACTACACTTATATTGAATAGCACACATACACTTCATATACGGGTCATATTATTTTATTGAACTGGTGTAAACGTAATAATGCATTACAAAATGAAGCTTCAAACTGAAACGGAATACAAACGTTACGAACTTCCAGCTGCCTTTAGGTCAAATCAATTCTGGTTATGTGGCGCCACATTTTCTTAAATCATGCGTACATCTGGGGAGACCACATTGGAAAATGGCGACATCAAAGCAGGAAGTAAGAATGTAAAGCAAATCCGATACAGAATTTGTAGAAAATCGGCACCTGAGGCTGGCAGAGCTGTCAGCCCTACGAACCGGTCGCCTTTACTCCCCCAGGAGATATCCTTGGTACTCATTTCTGTTAGGGGCTGAGTCAATCCCAGGACCACAGTGCGGCCGGAACGAACCCGCGACCTTCCGGCTTGCAGCGCAGCTTAAGCCGAGTGATTGCTAGGATCGCGAGTTCGAATTCTATTGAGGGAATTGATGTTCGTCTCTTGTGTTTGTGATGTGTTGTGTAGAATGTTAGCAAATTATCGGATATTCACCAAGCAGCAGAATAAATAAATCTCTACAAACACGAATACAACACTATTGAGGGAATAAGTGCCTTAATTACAGAAAGGTCAGCGTTCGAGAATTTATCCACTCCTCTTAAAGAAACACCAACCGACGACGGTACAGACATGTGGAGTGCAGAGTCAAATCTTCCGGAATATGACGTCAAGTCGGTTGCTAAATATTTTACGACATGTCTGAAAAGCGCGGTGCTTCCGAAACGACTGTAACTATTCTTGCACTACTTACGACAGCCGGTGTAGTGTAGTCGATACAGCTACTACGTTTCTGGCCGGACAGTCTGGGGTTTGAATCCCGGTAAGGACAACGATTCATCTTCTCTCCAAAACGCCCAGACTGGTGTGAAGTTAACTACTCACCGCATCTACTTCCGAGATTATGAATGAATGGATCTATACATCCACTCGCCCTCATATTCCTTCATGGCGTGGACCGGGAAATCTTTACCCTTTACTTTTTACTCTTGGACTGCATGACCCTGAAGATAGTCATTACGCTCATCCGAAACTTCGCTAACTCTTTACCGCCCGACAAGGCATAACGTCCCAGAATATTGACTACTCATCTACAAGGAAATGAGAACCTCAAACCTCTTGAAACACGGGATAGTGAGTACACTGAAGAGGTGGTACAAGAAACTCTGCGTGACTGGCATTTATACGTATTACAGGCTTGAAACAGCCGAGTAGATCCCACACGAAGCATGGGCGATTTGTCTTGTGATTAGTTGTTTAAACTGTAATACACAGCACACAACTTGCAGGATAAGAGGAAGTAGGATTTTGTCAATACTTCTATTCGAAAATCTTATAATACTGTTGAGTGAAGGTCTGAGACAAACCAAGATACATTTGCCATCATCATTGTCTTCCATAGTGAAAGTAATGGGAAGCTTCCGCTTTGCGTACTGAAAGAGTTTCTGCAGAAAATGTACAGGGATTCGCTGCAACGAAAGGCGGCCAGAACGCTTGGTATAGTAACCGGAAACACTCAAAAATATTCGCTTAAAGCGTCACAGCATTAAAACCTGTGTTCATAGACTTATCAATCCTTGACGGCAATGACGTGTTCCGTGACGGCCTCGTCTGCCTGAAGTTGCTGGAATGTCAAAAGGTTGTTCTTCCCTTGCCTTGTGCTACGTAACAACAAAACATCCCAATTTGTTTCCCCATTCATCATAATATCAATCCTGATGAACTATCTAACTAACTAATTCCAAAGAGCGGAGACGCTCTTGACATATAATTTCTTTAAAATCCATTTTAATATTATTCCTCCATCTGCGCCTAGGTCATCCAAGTAGTCTCTTTTCCTCAAGTCTCCCCACGAAAACCATGCATGCACCTCTCCCCTCCCCCATGCGTGCCACATGCCTGACCCATCTCATTCTTCTTTATTTAAATCACTTTAATAACATCTGGTAAGGAATGAAGGTTCGTAAGTTCCTCAACATGTAATTTTCTGCAGTCCCCTTGACCCCCCCCCTTAGGCCCCACCCGCCTGTGTTCGTCGGTGTGACAGAAACTTATAGTTGCATCTTTAAATCTTTACATTTTTTGGACAAACGGGAAGACAAAAGGTTCTGGGCAAGCTGCCAATTTAAACATTTTCAAGAATTTCAAATGTATGTAATTACTAGCGAAAAATAATTCGTAAAGTCCAATCCCTATAGTCAAGCGACATGAATTCCAAGTCACGTGGAAAATTTCAATTTCACTCTTGGTATCCGGTAACAGATGGCATGCCTTCAGGAATCGCTCGTTCGAAGTTTATGGAATTATTTGTTTTGGCAGTGCTGTCAAATATTCGCACAAGGCACCCTTCACGAAGCTCCACAAACAGAAATCACATGATATTAATTCTGGTGATCTGGAGGGTAAGAGGAGCTATTGCCATCCTATTTAATTCCATATCCCTTCAATCCTATTGTGTTATTCCCATGTTCTCCTACTTCAGATGAAAGCGAGATGGCAAACTACCTGCCGGGATATAAAATCAAATAATGACATAAGCCAGTTAATTAACACGTCCTGGTAAATATTTGCGCTTACTGATTTTTAAGTTAAAAACGTCATAAATATCGCGATGTCGAACGGCAAGAAGCAGAGTACCGATCATTTTAGACGAGTTTGTGAGAATCTGGGAACCAGAGACAAGATAATTGAGGTGGTCGACTTTGCCTCTTAAGTGAAATGTGACCTCGTTATTAAAACAAGCCGCACTGCCATCCGAACCTCTTCTAATTTCACTTACAACGCACCAAGAAAACCTGTATAATTAATGTTTATCTTTCGGTTATAAACCCTACAACAGCTGCACATTGTAAACTTTGAAAAGTAAAAGCTTACACAACATACAGCAGACTGTTGTTTGGGCCGGATCAAGTCACGGGTACTTCTGTAAGTTTGGTTCCTTAGGACACGGTGAATGGCTTCACTTACATGTTCACGTATCATCGACGATGCGAGAACGACATGAAGATCTCTCCTTGCGTACAAAACCTTCGTTTTAAAATCGTTTATATTAGATGCAAATTGACGTATTTTATGCTGGTTTCCGTCTACAGCTTGTATGGAACAAAAGAAACGAACTTTTCAGCGGACTGGTCTCCGTAAACCAGGTAGCCCAAAGTGTAAAACTTAACGTTTACCATCCCGAAGTGTTTGAAGTATAGAATTAAAAGGAAAGTATCACAACAGTCAAATACAACAGTATTTTATAGTATTCTTAAAATATATTATAATAATATGGGCTACATGTTTCGACTCCTATCTTGAGGGCCTGAAGATGACTCGATAGTAGTCGAAACATGTAGCCCATATTGTTATAATATATTTTAAGAACAGTATAAAATACTGTTGTGTTTGACTGTTGTGATCCTCTCCTTTTAAGCCCAAAGTGTCTTTTCCTACGCTAAAGCCCATTTTGCAGCGTGTGAGTACGTAGCGGGCGGGAAGGTAATTAGTTTCCCACAGGGACTTAAATAACAATTTGATTTTATCTATGGATTGTTACACAAAAATTTACTGTAACAAACATGCCTACTCTTTTATCAACAGCTGAAACCGTTAAATCCTTTTTTTATTAGAAAACCCATTCTTTGAAGCATAAATTCATTTACACAACAACTAAAACTTGGAATTTGTTGCGGTCACAGTGACACTGGGACAGGTTTTTTTCACTGAGTACTTCGATTTCTCCTCTCAGTATCATTTAACCAATAATCCATATTTATATTTTCATTTGTCTATCACCGACACCATACACTGGACAGCGTCGTTACATAAAACGCTTCGTATTTCCCGACGATGATGCCGTCTGGTAACCAGCCGGCAGCATCGTCGGTGCATTGTACCACAAGCTGTAAACACAGTCTAGTGCTCCTGAGGATTGGCGAAATTATCGCCCGAAACATGTTGAGCTGATTGAAATCATTAATAAAACGTTATTGTTGCATCTAGCTGGTTCTTTATTTTATTTGACAATGCGTGTTCATTACAGAGCCAATAGGATAACCTTGTTTAGTGACATAGGCACTTTTAATTGTACAAATCGTGCGAAATACACAATTCTGCAACTAAATGCAAGAGATTTTTTGACGTTACAGCAGACAATACGTACAGAACAAAACACTTGGTGCTTTAAAGACCTAATAACATCTTTAAACTTACTTTTGTACCACATACAAAACACCACACCAGAACTCACCTGCATCTGAAAGTGTCTGAAATTTGAAATAAGGCCCCAGAAATACAACATATTCATAAGAGAATGCAACATTTCTACTTCAAGAAATTGCGTTCGGTAAAAATTGTATACATAGAAAACGTCTCAGCATTGATAATTTTAAGGAGTATGACATATAAGGGGTCACATTTCGCGCTTAAGAATTGACACACACGAAAAAAAAAAAGTTTATCGAGCAAGCTGAAATATTAATACAAACGTCGCAGTTAACAGGCCCGTATTTGGAGGTTTGTCAGGAAGCCGTTGAATACAACCAACACAGGAATATATGAAATGAGGCAACTCATTTCGTGCATAGTAAGTTTTCTTGCTGCCATCACACTTTTATCCGCCTATGTTGCATCACAGACAGTTGCACAGCGACTCGTCTTAAAAATCAGCGAACAGGCATCATTTGGAAAGAACCGGTCTTAAAGAGATGTGAACAAGCGCCATTTTGAAATGCCTGTTTATTACAACGTCGTGACAACTGTTTTTCCCTTTCTGAGCTACTGTTACGGGACAGTTTAGTACATGAGAGTCATTTGATTAATACCTGATAGTGTATCAGTGTTATTGAGCTTTGCATACCACAGCTAATGTCATACTGTGTGTCAGTCTCACTCAAATGTGCACAACTTGTTAGAATCTGCCTGTGCGTGCTGTCTCATTCAGCTGTGAACATCACTGTTAGCATTCGCCTGTGTTTGCGGTCTCATTCAGCTGTACACACCATTTTAGCATTTGCCTTTTTGTTCGATCTCATTCAGCTGTGCACGCCATGTTAGCATCTGCCTGTGTGTTCGGTCTCATTCAGCTGTTCTCACCACTGACAACATCTGCCTGTGTGTGCGGTCTGATTCAGGTGTGCTCACAGCTGTTAGTATCCGCCTTTGTGTTCGGTCTCATTCAGCTGTGCTCACCACTGACAACATCTGCCTGTGTGTGCGGTCTGATTCAGGTGTGCTCACAACTGTTAGTATCCGCCTTTTTGTTCGGTCTCATTCAGCTGTGCTCACCACTGACAACATCTGCCTGTGTGTGCGGTCTGATTCAGCTGTGCTCACTACTGATAGCATCTGCCTTATACCACTCTCATGCAGCTGCGCACAACAGTATTAGCGCCTGACTGTGTGTACGGTCTGATTCAAGTGTGCACACCACTGTTAGCATCTGTCTTATGCCGGTCTCACTCACCTGTGCACACAGCTCAGCGTATTAATTTACTAATTTAGATTTATTTACAGACACTGTCAGCAGCCCAAATTAGATGGTGACGAGTAATAGAATTTTTGTGAATGAGCAGGATAGCTGTGAAAGGGAGGGGTCGCTGTGTAGTTTAAGTAGCTACCCCGGCCTATGCATAAAGATGATGCGGAAAACTTTCGAAAGACAAGTGAAGAATAATCGGTCTCCGAGCTCAGATTTGAACTCAGACAATCCCGAATATAAACCAAGAGTGCAACCTATTAGACGGCGATGTTCGTGTCAACAGTTTTCTAAAATCATGCTAAAAGCAATACTCCATTTGAGGTCTGCAGTCTTTTGAAATGCCTTAACTCCAGGTCATCAATCATTCCAATTTGGCAGCCGTACGAATTGTTTAATTCAGAAAGACGTTTGCGTAGTTTTGAAATACAGCATCAGCAAACTGACACACATTAATTTTACGAAATATGTAAATATTACTCAATGACATCTACTGTGCCTAATTTTTATATTATACTTATTTATTTACTGCAAATGGGTTGTTACCCGGTGGCAGTGGTTATTTTACATGTAAACAAAACATGAAATTAGTTACTACCGAATTTAAGTCGGGAGGGCTACATGAGAAGCATGTAGTGGCAACTTGGAATCTTGGGAACCGTCTCAGCATTTGCTTATAGACACAGGGAAACCAAGAAAAACCTGTGTCGAGATGGCCGGTCG
>Ga0131853_10018998_pt1 | contig 12505 bp, 10 predicted proteins | sample TergutLab28metaG_FD_92764 | JGI IMG/M metagenome (GOLD analysis project Ga0131853, IMG submission 92764) | Labiotermes labralis P1 segment gut microbial communities from Petit-Saut dam, French Guiana - Lab288 P1 (version 2) (version 2) | ecosystem: Host-associated > Arthropoda: Insects >...
CCAAGTATTTTGTATATATTGTGTATTAGCTACAGATGGCCAGGTCAGCTGAAACATTCTGCATTTAAGCCCATATTTACTGTTTATGGAACTCAGTAATCAATATGTTGTATTGGCAAACCTGGCCATCTTCATACAATATAACTTTCTGTTGCTAATATCCTCCCAAGTATTTTGTATATATTGTGTATTAGCTACAGATGGCCAGGTCAGCTGAAACACTCTGCACTCAACCCTTTAAACGCCGAGTTAAATCCCATCTACCCTTTGCTAGCATTATTCGGAGCTCACCATATTCTCCACATTAGCAGGTAAGGGGTTAAGCCCATATTCTGGAAACAATAAGAATTTAGTTGCGATTCTTAGGTATTTCTCAATATAGTTTATATCGCCATTTTCTCTTAATACTTTGGTAGCTCAATACCCCACAGAACACATAAAAACAAAACACAAAACACTAGCACAATGTTGTCAATGATTCAGTAACAGATCACTCTTACCTACAGCACTATGCAAGGTATCTGATACGCTGACCACCAAGACAAACTTTAGTTCAGAAATACAAGATGAAACAGAATTTTAAAACGTCATCACAGCAGCTGACTGAATGTTACCGGTAACAAGGAATTGGGCAAGGAGGGGGTGAAAAGTAAAAGGGAATTCATCTGTGGACAAATAATCAGTGGCCCAACAGTCCACAAAAATGCAGCATCAACACATTCCCTGATTACCTCAATGGAAACAACTAAGACGACGCTCCTCTGCACACAGTCCTTCTCAAGAAGCTGAAAGTCACTGATGTGATCAAGCAAATGTCTGCCATTTAACAGTCCATATTATGTTCACAACACCTGCCACTGGATCCTTTCCTCAACTGAAAGGTCAGGTATTAAAAGACTGAAACATCTCATTCCCCATTACATACAACTATGCACAATTCCTTCAAAATCATCAACAAACCTTCAATGTGAAGACAAAGTTCTCTGTTAGCTGGAAGTAAGAGTTGCCATCTGCCTGCTTAACAATAGAGCGGCACCCAGAATTAGAGGGGCAGTGAGGTACAGGCAGCTGAGCTTCATAGAACTGACCATTATGCACTAGCACTTCCATGTCAAAATCTGCAGCACCAAGAAATAAAATTGTTACACATAACATAGTACCATCACAATACACACAATGATTTTAAATTAATTTTAAATACCTTTCAGTAAATCTCTAAAATGTTGTGAACAATACTGACAAAAATTTTGATAAAACTGATTCTCCAAAAATACGCAAGAATAGATACTAAATAACTAACTAACCCATGCAGCACAAGTGGCTACAATGGTCTACGGGTAGCGTGCTGCCTTTAAGTACCCAAGTTCATGGGTTCAAACCCGGCCGAAGCCGTCAGGATTTTTCAGGGCGAAAAAATCCTCAGCACGCCTCCCTTTGGAGGAGAAGTAAAGCCGTTGGTCCCATGTCGCAGATTTGCTGCATGTGAAAGATCCCTTAATTGACATAGAAGTGGCAATTTCAGGCAAAATTACTGGTTAATTCTCACCCATGTAGTTCCACCTTTCGCTACTAGGATCTCTCGCATCGTTGTGGACGTGGGGATACTTGGTGGTGAACGTGAGAACATCCAAACAGGCAGGGGGGATAGGGTGAGTACAATAAGCCTATAGGCTACAGTACATCTGTGGCATTAGCCATGGGCCCTACTGACAAAGAAGAAGAAGAAGAACCCATGCAGCACAGTCCTTCTTCAAAATCTAATAGTTCCTAAACTAGTCAAAAAATTCTTTATGGAACACAAAGGTTCATCACCACATTCGCAAGAGACTGTCACTTGTCCCTGTCAGGAGCCAGACCAATCCAGGTTTTCCTAATGGTTTCTTTCCCTCAGGCTTCCCAGTCCAAACATTACAAGCACTTCTTCTTCCTCCCAAATGTGCCAAATAGCACAGCGGTCTCATTCTTCTTCAGTTGATCACTCTGTACTCTATTCTCAAACACCCTTAGCCTTTGTTCCACCCTCAATGTGACAGACCATGTTTCACACCCATATAAAAAACAAGAGGAAAAAAGAATTATAGTTTGGTGTATTATGATCCATATATATATATATATAAACAGGTACTGGTACAGAAAATATGGAATGTATCATATTATAATAAGAGTAGACACACATAATTTGCACATTTTATATGAAATCTATGTACACATTTAATGAACACATATTGTCTAAGGGACAAAGCTAAGCAACTTTTGGCCACACCACTTGCTGATGAAAAAAATATATCCCTGACAAAATTTATTAAAATGTAGTTGACACCAATATCAGTAGTGTAATGGTATTCTTTTCAATGAGCAGCAGAATTCCTTGAATCCTGCACTCATGGGACAGCACAGGAGCCTGCCTATTAATATTCCAGAGTATCAGACAGTACCTACTCCAAGGTCTGACAAGTAATTTTTTAGCATGAATTAACCCAACAAGATGCAACAGTAAGCAGATATTTATTTACTGCTAAATTACTCTACATGTTTTGGCCGTCCATCGTGCCCATTATTAGGAGTACATAAAACTGTAGTTGCAGCCTCTGGTGCAGATCATACTATCTGGGAAGCAAGCTTCTTCAACCATGACCAAATAAGGACTGGTTTGGATTTATTCAACCTAGAATTATGATGCACAGAACTTACTTACTTACTCCATGGTGCAGAATCCTTCTTGAGAAACTAACTGGTTTGCTGCTAGTCAAGAAATTCCCTGCATTTCATGGAACCCGAAGGTTCATTACTGCACTCACAAGCGTCCGCCACCTGTCTCTATCCTGGGCCAGCCCAATCCAGTCCATATACACACATCCCACCTCCTGGAGATCCATCCTAATATTATCCACCCATCTATGTCTAGGTCTCCCCAGTGGTCTCCTTCCCTCTGGTTTCCCCATCAAGACCCTATACACCCCCTCTCCTCACCCATACACGCCACACGCCCAGCCCATCTCATTCTTCTCGATTTTATCACCCACACAATATTGGGTTGGGAGTACAAATCTTTTAGCTCCTCGTTATGCAATCTCCTCCATTCCCCCGTTACTTCATCCCTCCTAGGTTCAAATATTCTCCTCAACACCATGTTCTCCAAAACACAGAACCAGAAATATAAAAAAATAATTGTTTTTTACTGCTCCTATACGTGAGCTGTACAATTGATAGAGAAGTATTCCATTTGGATTATCTCCTTCATCTGCTGGTTCAGGATCACTTGGGTTCTATTCTGTTTTCTGGATTCAACACAGCTGCAGAAGTTTATGAGGTAGGAGAAAAGCAGTCACGAGGTACCACAAAAGTTTATGTACATTCTTAGATGCATTTTTGGACATCACCCTCAAATCTGTCTGCTTCACTGATGGAACTGTTTACTAGTAGCAAGCAAAACTCCCAGTATTGGGACTACCGTGCTCAAGTGCTGGATTATCAGGATTTCCAAATTATTGGACAGTGGATTAACACATTGTGGACGGGTGAGGCAGATTTGCGTATATACATTACAACTGTGCGAGATGGATGAAACACATCTGCGTTTTTAACATGCGCTTGGTTTCCACGCACTATAAACTTTAATTACGAAATACATGCAGCCTTTCTCCGAATGGTCCTACTGACGGATGTTTACAGAAACGTGACCTCACTCCGAAGTAATGATCTGTGATAAATACAGAGAACAAAGAGCTCTTTATTTTCCTCTGTTGCCTCATGAGGACCCACCTTGGAGGCTTTCGGGTGATATGCGGAAACATGTGCTAGAGAAAACTGTTGCAAGTGAACGGGGTAAAAGAAAATATCCTGCTAGGAGGTGCCATGTTTGTGCTGACCACAAAAAAAGAAGTAAAACTCGGTACATCTGCAAGTTCTGCTTAGTGCCACTCCACAAGGGGGAATGTTTCCAGAGGTATCACACCCTCCAGCACTACTAGGATCTTTGGTGAGTATTTCCTGAAAATTTCAGTTCAAAAAAATAGATAGTGAATTTGTTATAAATTTTTAAATAAACACAGTACAAAAGTTGATTTAAGTTGTTTAAACCCCGGGCATTTTAACAATTTAAATGCCCCATCCTCAATGTGTTAAAGGAACTTTTCTGTAAGTTCCTGCACACACAATTAGATTTGGCAAGTACAGGGAATTTCCTTGATCACTGTTTTGAGCATTGCAGTTGTCACTGGATGTCCCAGCAGACACAGAATCCCTACACACTGAAACTGTAATGCTTGAAGTGACAAGAAAAGAAAGACCCTGCTGCAGCAGCGGCTCGCCTATAGGGGCTGCAGTGCACCCTTAAGGACAAACGACCCCTACCCTCTAACGAAGAGGTTTTGCAGACTGGGGACAACAAAACCAGGACATGATTTATGCAGTGTCGAACACTTGGTTCCACAACCAAGCTGTTACTTAACTGAAGCAGAAAGCCAGTTGCATGGACAGACAGACATGTGGAACTCAGTAAAATGGTTCTAAAGAAGGAAAAGAACTGAACCCTAAAAACATGGAAGTTGGATACATGGACAGACACACAGACATTAACAAAATGTTTCCCAAGGGGAACAGAACTGAATGACATAAATGCAGGGCTTAAGTATGTCTTCTTACTTACCTGGATGGTTAGGTTGGTAATAGTGCACAACAAACACATACTGTCCAGGGTGGGGCACCTTCCCACTGACATCAACCATTGAGTCCGTCTGGTCTAAGTACACAAGCCCTGTACTGTTGTCATATACCCCTGGCAATGCCTTGGCCAGCTGCTGCTCATTACCATACTCAAACTCGACCTGCACCAAAAAGAAATGTGATATATAATGACTGTACCAATAAACAAACTACCAGCAAGACAAGCAGGCAGAAAATGATCTGATGTTTTGGGTTATGTCACAATGTATCCTGGAAAGTGCATACTCTTTCAGAGTGACGGACAAACTCAACGGGACTATTTAATTATACACACCAACACATGCAATAATATGTATTATTTAAGAAGTCTAAAATTTACATTAAAACATTTAAACGCTCCTACATGTTTCGATCACACAATCATCCTCAGGGAGCATATATTGTTCCTTGCTAAAGTTATAATTTAAAACATTCAGTGAATTACTTCGTTATGTTAACTTGGTGCTGTGGCAGCATGTCGTGTGTTGTGTGTGAGTCGTACTCTGTTTAGAATGAGCCTGGTTATGGTTGTGCGTCGTATGCTGCGCAGAGTGAGTCTCACGCTGCGCAGCATACGACGCACAACCATAACCAACCAGTCTCACGCTGCACAGCATAGGACACACAACCATAACCAGGTTCATTCTAAACAGTGTACGACTCACGCACAAAACATGACATGCTGCCACAGCACCAAGTTAACATAATGAAGTAATTCACTGAATGTTTTAAATTATAACTTTAGCAAGGAACAGTGAATGCTCCCTGAGGATGATTGTGTGATCGAAACATGTAGGAGCGTTTTAAATATTTTAATGTAAATTTTAGGCTTCTTAGATAATACATATATATATATATATATATATACCACTGGGGAGACCTAGGCGTAGATGGGTGGATAATATTAGGATGGATCTCCAGGAGGTGGGATGTGGGTATATGGACTGGATTGGGCGGGCCCAGGATAGAGATAGGTGACGGAACGCTTGTGAGTGCGGTAATGAACCTTCGGGTTCCGTGAAATGCGGGGACTTTCTTGACTAGCTGAAAACCAGTTAGCTTCTTAAGCAGGACTCTGCACCATGGAGTAAGTAAGTAAGTAAGTAAGTAAGTAAGTAACATTAAATATATATATATATATACGTGCATGTGCTGGTGTGTGTAATTAAATACTCTACATAATGCTTGGTGAAATGATAAAAATAAAAATAAAAAAAACCTCAGTGGGAGTTTTGAGGCTTTCACAGTAGCATTATTCAGAGTTCCAGTCTTACAGGATGTGATGCTGCATCACTTGGCATATGGTTCACGACATTTTGAATTAATACTAGGAGCCATTCACCTGACACATCATCACATCCCAGATGACCAAAGTACTCACAGCGCCTACAGTACACCTTTAAGATGGAAGCAGAACATTATTATGAACTGCCAGTACATATTTACCATAGCGTTGAATTCTGCAACAATGCAGTCGTAATCTTAGTAATTAACCAACTTAATGCACAAATTCTTGTTATATAATAAGTTTATTATATGCCTCTACATGTTTCGAGCACCATGTGCTCATCATCATCAGGTCAAAATTGTATTATACAGCAACTTGTATCGTCACACCTGTAGGTGGCCATCCGGTGCACAGGTTGAGAGAGGACTGGTCCTCTCTGAACCTGTGCACCGGACAGCCACCTACAGAGTGTGATGATACCAGATGCAGTATAATACAATCCTGACCTCCTGATGATGAGCACATGGTGCTCGAAACATGTACAGGCATATAATAAACTTATTATAAAACAAGAATTTGTGCATTAAGTTGGCTAATTACTAAGATTATACTGAGATGCACGGTCAGCAAAACATAAAAAAAAATGTGGTATTCACCATAATAAAACTCAAATTTCATACAAGATACAAATAGTTGTTCAAACCTTCTTTGAGTCAGGTGGAGTCAAAAACAAAGCCTGGATGCACTTCCCATCCTTCCTTATGCAAGCAGGCTTTGGCTGCTGGTAATTGAGGGACCACTGATCATATGGGACAGCCACCAGAGACTCAATGCCCACATTGGAGTTGTTTTCTCCCTGGAATATAACACTAATGAGAAAGACAGCATTCTAACGAGACACAGAATACAAGATAAAATAGATAGTACTCTGGTTAGGTCCTATTTAAATCAGATAATTAGGATAAGAGACGTCCTAAGAACTGGTTTTATACTACAACTATTCTCATTCTGCTTCTTCTTCTTCTTCAGTAGGGCCCGTGACTAATGCGACAGATGTACTGCAGCTTATAGGCTTATTATATTCACTCTATCCCCCCCACCTATTTGGACGTTCCCATGTCCACCGCCAGGTAACCCCACATCCACAACGACGCGAGAGATCCTAGTAACGAAAGGTGGAACTATGTGGGCGAGAATTAACCGGTAATTTTGCCTGAAATTGCAACTTCCATGTCAATTCAGGGATCTTTTACATGCCGCAAATCTGCGACATGGGACCGACGGCTTTACTTCCCTTCCGTAGGAAGGTGTACTGAGGATTTTTTGCCCTAAAAAATCCTGATGGCTTTGGCCGGGTTTGAACCCGTGAACTTGGGCACTTAAAAGGCAGCACGCTACCACTAGACCACTGAAGCTGCTATTCTACTTCTTAGCACTAACGTTTTCCAATTTCATTTGTGACAACAGTGAAGATTTTATGTTACTGGTGAGACAGTCATTTGTAGAAATTATAAAGATAGCTAGTGACTCAAATTTCGGAGAGGCCTGATTTGAATCTCAGTGGGGTAACTGGCAATCCTAACTAAGGTTTTTTTGCGGTCTTCCTCAGTCCCTCCAAAGAAATTATGGTGTTAGTTTATCATCATGTAGCCCCATACCATTCAGAGCAGTTACAATGCTCTATAATACACATAACAGCACTTTCATATTAACTTATTCTGCGAACCACATGCATATATTCATCCTGCAGGCATACATGTCAGACATGAGGAAACAACAGTCGAGTTGCATTTTCTGTACATTCGACTAATAATGTAAAGTAAATAGACACCGCACAATTTTAATAACTGGATAAACACAATTTTTTAGATAGGTAATGTAAATAGATATCGTATATTTTGAACAACTTAAACAACCGGATAAATGTAGCATTGTAGAGACAACTAATCGGCAATTTATACAATATTATGACTAGATAAACTCAGCAAACATAAATGTAAATAGACATAGTACCTTTTTAATAAGTTTAACAACTGGATAAACATAACCTCTACATGACATAACATGTTTATAGTAAGTATTATTCAGTAATCACAACCGAAAAATTCACACATAGATTTTACTATAGGTGCGGCAGAAAAACCTGACGGTTTTTTATGTCCTGTAATTCTGGCAATTGTGTGGGGTGGGGTGATGCAACCAAGGTCAGTGGCTAGCTGGTTTCAAGCCATTTCAGTAGCCATGGAGCAGCAGATGGCGCAACATCGTGCTTTCGTTGTTGAAGCTTATTTCAAGAATGGTGATTCAGCTGGTACAACACAACGATTATTGCTCAGACCCTTTAACATTCCTCATCATGGCTGTGTTCCTTGTCATAACACCATAAGAGAATGGATACAGAATTTCTGGGAAAATGCTTGGGCCTTAAAAAGAAAACCCCTAGGCAGAATAGCTATGGTACGAACACCAGAAAATGTTGATAAGGTAAGGATAGCTATAGTGAAGAGTGCAAGGTGTTCAGTGAGGAGGCATTCCGCTGCCATAGGACTAGCTGATCGCAGTGTGTGGAGAATTTTGCACAAGGATCTTAATTTTCATCTGTACAAAATTGCGATTGTTCAAGAATTAAGTGATCGCAATATGGCCAACCGCAAGATTTCTTCTGAGCAACTTCTTGAAATGCTGAATGATGACGGTGTTATCAGCACTGTCCTAATGACTGATGAAGCACATTTCCACTTGTCAGGTTATGTGAATAAACAAGATTATCGCTACTGGGCACCTGAAAGCCCACAAGAGCTCATCAGCGTCCTCTCCACAGCAAAAGATTGACTGTCTGCTGTGGGATCGCATCGTTTGGAGTTCTTGGCCCTTACTTCTTTGAAGAGAACGAAAGTGCAGCCGTTACTGTGACATCCGAGCGCTATGTGGGAATGCTACGCAACTTCTGTGAACCTGAGTTATGTCATCGTGGGATCGATCTCTCATCGGTATGGTTTCAGTAAGATGGAGCAACAGCCTACGCAGCAAGGACATTGATGAGTGTTTTGTGGGAAATGTTTCCACAACACGTCATTGCCCGTGGCAGCGATGTTCTGTGGCCGGCATGTTCGCCTGATCTCTCCGTCTGTGGTTACTTTTTATTGGGGTATTTCAAAAGCAAAGTTTTCATCTCTAAGCCTAGAATCACAGCGGAATTAAAGCAAAGAATAAAGGATGAAATTGCGGCGATCCCGGAGCAGATGACTCGTCGGGTGATGGAAAATCTTGGAGCAGTGTTCGAGAAATGATGGGAGATATCTGAGTGACGTACTTTTCAAAACTTAAAATGGCACATACTGAGTTTTCCAGTGATAACAACATTTACATAAAAAGTTGAAACCTCATTGTGTTATTTCATTTTGAAAACAGTCAGGTATTTCTGCCGTACCCTGTATTACGTGAATTGTATTTTAGTAATTTTAGACCACACACTTGTTTCAGTGTGATGATACCAAATGCTGTATAATACAATTTTGACCTCCTGATGATGAGCACAACAGTGCTCGAAACATGTAGAGACATTTAATAAACTTATTATAAAACAAGATTTTGTGCATCAAGTTGGTTAATTACTAAGATTATGAGGAAAAATTCAATGTTTTTGGGCTTACCTTAAGCACTGGGTTGATAAAATTGCTGTCAAATTTGAATAAGGCAATGCGGCCTTGCCTGTCTGTCACCGCCTGTCTACAGAGAGATGTGTAAGGGCAAGCGTACAGAGTCGCACGGCCTTTATCTCTGCCCCGCTGTGTCCGTGTTTCTATATGCACTGTAGTAGCCGAAAGGTTTTTACCAATGGGCGTCAGGTAATTGACGAGAAGAACATGGCGTCCTGGCTTTGAAACCCGCAAGTCGAGGTAAATCTCAGGCTGATCTTTGTTCAGTAATGGAAGGTCACTCGTGTTCAGTTCTTGTAAATGCTGTAATCATAATACCAGTAACAAGTTACATATCAGTTCACATTTTAGAACATTACATGTCATCATCATCATCATCCTGGTACCAGCAGTCTGTGTCCCCATTTCTTGTTCCAGATTGTGTGTACTTCATTAACCCTTTGACACCAGAATTAAATCTTTGGTGCGGGAATTAAATCCCCACCCCCCCCGGACACTTTAGTGGCCGTTCGGCTATTTAAAGGGCTCACTGCGCGACATATATATATATATATGTCGTTCGGCAGCTAAGGGTTAATAACCTTTATCATATGGATCTTTAATTCAGTCTTTGTGCTCATTGTACGAAGTTTTCTCTGCAACGGCCCTTTAAATAGTTGGGCGTGTTTGACAATAAACGTTTATATATTTTGAACCAAAGATAATGAAATAATACAATAATCTGCATTGTGTTGGGAATAAATCAGAGATACTTCTGTTTAAAAAAAGTCAGTAGAAATATTTAATGCCTAAACGCAGGAAGTTAATTTAAAAAAAAAAAAACATAATTTTTCAATTTAGTTTACTTAAATTTCTGTTTCGGGCCCCAATTTTGCATAGGAAATTCCAGCTTCAGGATTTGTGGATTTGTGCCTTGGTGTGGTGGTGTCAGAAACATCATCTTACTTCACACATACACATCATACTTTCTCAACACTTCACTAACAACTTTCCTCTTCACACCACTTGCTATTCACATGTGACACCGTTATGAACCAAGAAAGACCTACATTTGTTGAGTTTTGTTCCAGTATACCGACATGCATTATCATTTCCTGTATGTTTTTCACGATGGGGAATCGAGAATTTCTACATGATATTTCCTTACTCCGTCAAGGAAAGAGTAACTAAAACAGAGATATTTCAGTGGTTGTCTAAAAATGCATAAAATTCTATTGCCTAAATAAATTATGCAGTCACTCAATGCCCCTGCTTCTTCACTCTTGCTGTCCCAAACCGGTTCAGATATCCAGTTTGGGGACAGGAACCCAGGTCTCTTACACACAGACATTGCAGACTGCTGACTTAGAAAAGAATATTCAGTCCGGCTTATTATTAGGAAGTTGGAACAAGTGGTAACGCATTGAAATGCCACATTATTTCAGCTGGTTTTATGGCTCGAATATTTACAAACCAGTCTGTTTATTTGTATACATCAAACTGCAGTTGGAATTATAAGCCCAGTGGAGTTTGCGAATGAGGCTTCTCATGTACAGTATAAGTTATGGGAAAGTCATGACCTCTCACTGCAGCCAGTAATTACCTATATTTATTTGTGTGGTCGGATTTGAGTATCCTGTTTATCTAATTTTTTAAACCGTCCTTGACCATACACATAATGTGCGTCTCTGTTGTGACTATAGAAGGGACAGGGTCATATTTCAGTCACCAACTGACATAATTCTTTAGTTCAGAGCACAGAACGCAGCAAGAAAATTGTTATATGAAGCATGCCATCACAAACAGAATTCATCTAACATCAACGCTTGTCAGAGTGAATGAAGCTTTGGATTGGAATTCGTCGATCAAGTACTTCGAATGGACTGGCATGGCTAAATGTTTCTTCAGAAGGAAATGAAATGGGTCAGTTACTTAGCATAAAAACAAACATAGAGCAGTTTCGAAGATTACAGGCTGCCTAGAAATTTGGTATTCATGAGGTACTTATGTACGTAATTGGGTAAAGTGGCCAGAGTGTGAATCTGACCACAAACCACTACATAATGTGGAGATAACGAGTGGGGCTATAATTCTAAGCCTCTACATGAGTGTATGGGGCATTTAAATGGCCGGCGATTTGGTTAGTTCGTAAGATGCCGATTTAAAAGGATTCAGCGCGTTCGTCAGATAAAGGTTAATTTTAGTATTCTGGTTGCTTGTGTTTATCAACAAGCAAACATAGGGACATTACTTTACCTGACAACTATCAGTTGCCACTTCTGGTTGGCACATTTATCAAGTTACCGTAGCCCAACCAGTTAATCGTACACACACGCAGTACAGTAATGGCAGAAAGCAACAGATTATAACTGTCAGATAAAATTAAGATCCCTGCATTTTCCATTCACTGATACAGAGACAAAATGAGTCAAGTAAATACATTATTGTTTCATCATCTAAATTTTGTCATCTTATACTCCAAAAGAACATCGTTTAGTGGCACCCCTCTTTCAGTAGCCCAAAATTTTGGCCAAGAAAGATACCCCACTAGAAAATGAGAAGAAAGTGAATACAATTTAAATAACCCCATTGAGATAGGCTATGTGAATCAGAGGTCAATGGAACTGGCTGAGGGGTGTGTTTCAATTTCAATTTCAATTTATTTCACTTTCCAAAAAATCCATTTAAAAGGCTATTGCCACATGGATATGGAAATAGTCGGAATGTATAATACAGGTTACAAGCAATATGATTAAAAATGAATAACAATATTATGTACAAGGATCAAATATGATAGGTAGTATTTGTTTATCGGGGTCCACTCAGCCTCGTGAGCCTTGTGAGGTCAATTGAGGAGCTACTTGAATGAAAAAAGTAGCGGCTCCAGGTCTAGAAAACAGAGATTAACGGCTGTGGGGACCCGTTGCGCTGACCA
>Ga0131853_10018999_pt1 | contig 12505 bp, 6 predicted proteins | sample TergutLab28metaG_FD_92764 | JGI IMG/M metagenome (GOLD analysis project Ga0131853, IMG submission 92764) | Labiotermes labralis P1 segment gut microbial communities from Petit-Saut dam, French Guiana - Lab288 P1 (version 2) (version 2) | ecosystem: Host-associated > Arthropoda: Insects >...
AGTAAATATGAAAGTCCTAATGATAAGAAGTAGTCACAAAAATAGTAATAGTAAAAAGACAAAGTCAATTTTCCATCATTTTTGTCCTGGCCTCCCAGTATCGCTCACACTCTGTCCTATTAAGTAGTGCGGTACATTGTCCTAGGTGGTTTCTGTCCATGGGTTCGCAGAGGCTGCATAGCATGCAGTAGGGGTCAGTGCGGATTCCAATGCAGTGAAGATGTGTACCCAAGCAATCACGCCCAACGCACAGTCAAAATTCTGCAACTTCCTTTCTTCTAGGCCAGTCTGTTATTTTGGCTATTTCTTGTTTCCACGGTTTATGGGATAGTCTTGTCTCTAGTTCATGTCTGTATACACTTTGGAACACCTGTTTTAAACGTAGTTTAATAGAGTGGTGCAAAGTAGATCCACCTCCTAGTGGTGCACCCTGGGCAACATTCAATATGGCTAAGTGATCTACAACTCTGGCATAGTGACCTAACTGATTAATTAGAGAAGAGTAGTGTAGATGTGCATTAATAACACTGTCAGTTGCTGAGATTAAATAATGTTGAGTTCATATTATTAAATGGTGGGATAATTCGTGTGAGGAAATGACTCGTACCAGGCACTGAAATATTTCTTTGAAAATTATTCATGTCACAATCAGTACATTACTCTTAAAACTATTTGCTTAACTATGTAGAAAGATGGACAAAAAATTGTTGTACATGTTATACAGTTTCTACATAATTTTATGCTGCTTCTCACAGTGAACACTTTCAAATTCCTAAAAGCACTTGGCTCTTATGTTGAAGCCACAGAGTTTTGCAACAAACTTATTTATGTACAGTAGAACATTCCATGTCACTGATTATTGCCACTCACAACACATAAAACTGATGCTGGATATTACTGTTTGCATGGTGAACAAGTTCAGAAATGTGTGCATGGTGTAATACTTCTGCTGATTTCACTCTCTTTTGTATAGTTATTATGAAAACCATTAGGCTTGTGGGACAAGTATATAGCACAGGAAATGTGTGTTGCTGTCTTCTCTATATTTTTTAATTAAAACAGTTTCTGCATGGTAAGTGTACGGTAATTTATACTTGATATGGACAGAGATACTTATGTAGATCTCTATCATGTGGCTCCTATTGTTGTGGAGTTTTCTTTAAAACTGATATATATTTGGCATTTTTAGTAAAACTTTCCAATATTAGATTTTTATGAAAATCTGATGAGCATTTCTTGGGTTACATGTGGATGGACAAACATGGGAAAGCTATGAGGTGTATTTGTGTAGCTTTTCATTGTGAATATGCCCCCAACCGTCCCCCTCCCCTCCAAAAAAAATTGAATGTCTTGCAGAAAAAAAAGAAGCAGGCAATTAGACAATTTTGATGTGATCTTGCAGCATTGGCATACAGAATTTATTTTGGTAGAGGCCATATTTCACAAATGAATGTTTAAAGGTTTCACATATGCCTAATGGAAAGAATTCTTTTGTGAATGGAATAATATACTTGTGGTGCTGATTGAAATGAACGCAGCACATTGATGGTTAAAATATTACTGGGTGTTATTTCATTCAGTGATATATTGACTGCTTGAAGCTTGCATTTCTTCCCAAGTTCTTGGTATACTGTTGGTATGGCTATCACCACTGACAAGTACAATTACTATTTACTTAATGTAATTTGTTTCACATTTTGTAAATAGTATTTTTTTTTGTGAAAAACTGTAATTGGCAACCAGTAGGATAGAGGTCTCACAGAAGCTTCCAGGTTGATGCATCTGCCCCATTTACAGGCACCTCAGACTTCTGCTGCAACGGAGTCTACTTCACGTGACAGAGAGCATCGTAGGAAGATGTCACACAGGGACAGACAGTGCATGGATAATAGTGAAGGTAGATTTACTCCAGTTCTTTCTCGGCAGGACATGTCTGCTGCAGCGGATGTCTATATGGCTGAAGCAGAGCCTGCAGATGTCAGTATGAGGTTGGAAAAATAAAACTATAATATAATATAATATAATATAATGATATGTAACTATTTATTAATCTTTGTTTGTGTCCCATAGTCCACCTCACAGATTTTTTTTAGTTAAATTTTGTGCATGACTATGATATTTAAATAAGAATGTTCTATGTTTACATAATGTAGTTTAGGCTTTTTTGAAATTTCGTTTATAAACTGACCTCAGTTAAGCTTAATAAAAAAAAATAGATGTAGGTAGTTGAACAACCAAAATAAATACAACATTCTGGTGCCCTCTGTTCCTCTGGTCTGATGCGCTCTTTGACGTGTTTCAACATGTTGCAATAAAATGTGCCCAGGCACACCATAACATTTGAAAAGCAGCAAACATTTTATAGTTTCATCTAATTTTTAAAGTTTATATTTTTAATAGCGGTGCTTTTAAAAAGTTCAGTATTAGTTTTTAGTTTGTTTCGTGTATAATAATAATAATATTAATAATAACCTTCATGATTGAATATTCAATAAGTTTTCCCTTTTTAAGAAGTGAAAAAGAAAACCTTGGGGGCACACCCCGATGAAGTGTGCTGCGCATGCTTATTGTTACAATATTCTGTCGTTCAACGCCTTTAGACGGCAGGGGGCGCAGTGTATTAATATTCTAACAATAAAATAATATTTTAGTATACACCTTATAATTATTATTCTTTCCATTAAATGCATTTAAAGTAACTTCCATAAGATAATTAGCATATTTGAAATTGAAACGCGAAAAATGATAATTCCAAAATAAGTTCCAATAACACCAGTGGCAAACGCATCACTGATTAAAAATTACTTATATAGTTACAGTAGGCTACGGCCTGGATGGCAGAGGAATGGGAGTTCGATTCCTAATGAGGAAAAGGGAATGTCCTCTTCTCTGCAAGCATTCATGATGGCTCTGGAGCCCACCCAGCCTCCTCGTCAGTGGGTTCCGGCGGTGAAGCAGCCCCAGGGCATGAAGTTGGTCACTCATGTCCATTTACTACCGAGGTTAAGAATGAGTGGAGTTATACCTCCTGCACTCCCTCATATACTTCCGAAGTAGGGGCGCATCCAAGGTGGGGGGGGGGGCTGCCGGGCTGCAACCCCCCCCCCCAATTCGAAATTTAAGAAACACCGATTTTGTAGACAAGATTATCAAATTTTATTCGTGATTTACCCTTCAGCCGAAATCAGCCTTTTAACTTGACTGATTCCTACTACATTATAATTCTGGGAAATGAATGTTTGTTTACTGTTTACCGATCAATACAACACCAACAAACATTGGTTGAAGAAATAATACAATAGGATGATGTTACCCAAATTTGAAAAACAAAATTGATAGCGTCAGATGTCTCAAATTAACTTAAAGAGCAAGATGATTGGACCTTATGATTTAAATTAAGTGAGTGATCACAGAACATATAGTTACATTTGTGCGATTGTAAATGTAGTTGCAGACAGTGTTATGTTACAGTTAGACTTATGACACGATTTTTATAACATAATTTTCAATATAAAAAATTAGAATATATACAGACTCAGGGTCAGCACCCCCAACCATCCCAATAAAAAAAGCTGTGGGTGCAAACCTGGCTTGAAAAAAGACAAGCTTTACTGTACTGGAGGTCTTCTGAGTGGTGACTGACGATTGCTGTGTTCTGAGATGCTATGAGTATACTTTGGTAAGATAGTAACCTACGTTTCGGACGAACATGCGGCCTCCATCTTCAGAACTGAAGGCAGTAATCTTCATAGAGAATTAAGTAATGAGGTTGTGAACCGACAGAGGGTAGTGTCTAGTAACATCATTTGTGAATCTGCATGTTTGGTATCAACATGACACATCTTGTGTGTGTGTGTGTGTATGTGTGTGCGTGCGTGCGTGCGTGTGCGCGCCCGCACGCCTCGCAGTTGGTCGTCTTTCCAAAAGTTCTGCATTTGCTACTGTTGTGCACAATGCTTAATTATATTTCTGTTGGAGTTGGGTTAACGGCACTTCAGCGTCGACTCCACAGACGCTATGAACGGTGTCCCTCCCTTACGACGTCGCAGACGCCTTGACCTAGAGGGAATGCTGGAACTAGAAGTGAAAGCTATCATGGTGCGCTGACTGCGAGCTGGCGACGTCTTTCGCAGTTTAGTACTTTTCTTCCGTCCAGAAGGCTTCGTCTAGTCCATACAAGGTATGACTTTTATCTTTATCTCTTTGTAGCGCAATGGCATTTATTTGCATCGTGCTGTTAGCGTTAGTTCGTTTATTTATCGTGTTCACAGTCTGTAATACCTTTTTGCTTTTCTTTGGTTCTCGAAATAAGGAACGATTATTTGCCTAAACTTCTTCAACCAGTTGATCTTCATACCGGATATGCTGTTTGTTCTTTCGGAAATAGGAAACAACTTTTTATAAGTACGCGGTTGAGGCACTGTGCCTCAAGTCGGAAGGACGCGAGTTCGATACCCGATGGGGCCATTGGGATTTTTCTTTGATTTAATCCTTCCGGCCGCACTACGGTCGACTCAGCCTCTAACAGAAATGAGTACCCTTCTGGGGAATGTAGGCGACCGGTGCGTGGAGCTGACTTACCACCTCCACGTGCCGACTGTCTAGAATTCTAGAAGCCTCAACCTCCTGGAGCCTGTCCAGGCCTGTGATGGGATGGCTTTGCGTCATTAGATGTGCTGTGTCTTTAAATACCATAAAATTGGTCTACATACACGTATTGTTAATATTCACGACACTCAAGCAACAGCGGACTGTTCTCTAGTTGCCCGCTATGTGTCCAGAAGATCTGACGACTTGACATGAATTTCTTGGTCTTCATCGTCTTCAAGTAAATACTGAGGTGTTTTGCAAGTTCATTGTTGCTGCCACATGTTCCTCGTAGCGCCCACTACGTTTAAATTCGTCAAAATGAACAGAATATCTGACATTGAAGGCTTTCAAAGTTGCTTTCTTTCGAAATTGTTTCTTTCACTACAGAAATTTTCTGACACTGGGACAGGGTTTTATGCCAGTAATCCGGTTGTCTCTGTCACTGTCTTTCTCATGCTCCGCTACCGACAGCGCGACATTAGCGATGGACAGCGTCGTTTAATGACTTAATGGCTTAAAACAGACGATCAATTACTGCACAGCCGGCTGTTGTGTGTAAGTGAGGAGAAGTGCTCGACGACATTCTGCTTTGTGTTTTTACTGGCAAAATATAATCTGTTATACCTATCAGTAGTCAGTGAGGAGGTGAGTGATCAGTTTCGCTCCCTCGCTACTTTACCGCCTGAGAAAGCGGCACAACGGCCGACGTACCCACTCAGTAGTAGTCTTAGTGGACCCCACAGCCGTTCTGGACGCTTGGGAGATGAGAAACAACATCTTGCGCTGCGAGGAATCGAACCGCGATTTCCCAGTTGTCCAGCACGTAGTCTAGTCAGTGTACCGACTGAGCTACACTGGCTGTGATCGTTATGTTGTCGTGGTTCTCTCCTTTTTGCTAGCAGACATTCGGGTAGTACCACGATATGGCCATTAACACTTCCTTCTGTTTCCTTCATAATGCATTGCTCACTTTTCGTTCTACCAGTCGACAATGACAGCATCGACGTGTTAACCATAAGTAAATGTTTTCTGGCACTCAGAATTTCAGCTGGAAGCCAGACATCATACTTTTTTGCACACTTTTCTTGTTTCTCTGGGTGTTTGTCTGACAGAACCTTCAATACAACCACGGCTACTTGTTTTCAGATTTCTGCCGACTGAATAATTTCCAGTACAAGGCTACATAACTTCTATAGCTGATACAGAATCGTTAAACTGCGGAGTAACCCAAAATTCAACCAACTGCTTAGTAAAATCTGCACTAACCTATGTTGTAAATTTCTTTATTAGCTACTGAATTTACAAAATTTTTCTCAATTAGGTCTTCAGTGTTCAACGCACAACTCCTGTTGTGATGCAGTTTTATAAATTAGCTTAACTCTATATGAAAGAGAGAATTTTTTGGTTAAGTGACTTCTGGGTAATTCTGTTAGTATATTTAAAAAAAGTCTATAGAATTCGGTATGATCTTACTCTAGAATGAACGTGTGGCCATATCTCTCAACATGGCGCATCTGCTGTTTCCTTAGACCCAGTCCTGTAATTTATCGTTCGATGCTGCATAATAGACCCCTATACTTAATGAAGGAACCATTTCCCGAGTCAGAAGAAGTGATTTCTCGCCTTAATATTATAATATTTTAGGGGAATTGTAATATAGTCTTTACATCTACGCGTAGATTTCCCAAGTGCTCTCTTCTCTTCAAAATTTTTTTCTTAAAACTAAAGACGGAAAGCAACGATTTATATCAAGCAAATCTAGGGCAACTTTATCATATCCACATTAGCTACTGGGAATCTAACTCCATGTAGCATAGACCTTCTAGAGAAGCTAACATATTTTCAGAAGCTAGTCAAGAAATTCCTCGCGTTTTGTGGAACACGAAAGTTCGTTGCCGTATTCTCAAGAACCCGCCACCTGTCCCAATCCCGAGGCAATTGCGAACGTTTCTTAACATGGCATTTTTTTTAATGAGGAGTTGTTAGCACCTCATGCAAACCTCAAGCTGGAGGGCCACCCCTTGTCCTCTGTCTGCGACAGCTTATTCAGTATATTTACAACTTCCCTTCATATCTGAGGCCGTTCTTCCATCCACAATCAGAGGACGCTCCATGCCGGGGTGACAGGGACCCACTTATCATGGAACTGGGAATCATGGGTACCTATTACTAAGTAAGTATACTCTACATTTAGTGCTAACTTCACCTGAAGTTTTCCCTTACTGAAGTAATTAAAACAAGACCAATAATGGTGTTTGCATGGAAACTGTAGATTTCCGAGGATGTATAATATGTCTTTGGATGCCTAAAAGCATTGTAAAGTATCATTCTAAGCGTGAATCTGAAGGTCATACTTTTATAATATTGGGATTCGTATTTATTTTTTGACACGCCGACTTTCTACTCGAAAGCTTTTGGCACGGAATGCACAATCATCTCCAGCATCATCACCGGTCTCACGACCATGGTAACTAACCTTAAAAGTGCCGTGAATTGCCGAGATTTGCTTGACTAGCCGAGAAACTAGTAAGGTCTGAAGATTGACTCCGCTCTTTGGAGTTAGTCGATAACATCAACATGGCGACTGTGAGAAACTGTGAGATGGAAACACAATATAGAGCTGTTCTTCCATTTTGTGTTTTATTTAGCGTTGCTGAAAATATCTTCTTGCTTCGGCGTGAAGGTAGATGAAAAATTTTTGGATGTGGAGTGATGTGGAATGAAGCTGGCAAGGGGAAAGAAAGTATTTATATAAAAACCTGTCCAAGGGCCACTTTATACACAAAAAATCCAATTTGGACTACTCAGGTACAGCCATACTTAAGAATTACATGATAATTGATATTTTAAAAATGTGCTTCGACTTATGAGTATTTTGGTTGGATTAATTAATTGCGTTCAATACGTGATCTACCTCTTCTTGTAGGCTTCAAACCTTACAGTATCCCCAGTGCTGTCAAAAGTAAAAAATATTATGCTAAATCTTCGCCAATTTTCGAGTTCGAACATAGTGAGTAGATCGTGAAGGGAATGTTGGGGTCAGAGGTTAGAGAGAGAGGAAAACAGAGTACGTTTACAGTAGAATTACGCAGTTTGGACTTTTTCACATTCTCCATTCCGTGCTTTATAATTCAATTATCACAGTTCAAACCAAAAAGTAAAGTTTTATTAAAATTACAATAATATTATAAAGCACTGTTATGGTCAGGAAACGAAAGCGTTAGGCAACTGCTTTATACAATTCGTGTCCCTGATGATGGGCCAGTCAGGTCAGAAACATGTAGGAGTCGGTGCTTTATAATATTATTGTATTTTTTTAAAATTGTGTGCATTTGTTGGTTTCAACTGTAATAATTAAGTTCACGGATATCGATGTTCGGGATCTCGAAATTTCGTGATCGCAGATTTTAAAACCGTTGTTTTGACCGTTCGTGACTGGTTAAGAGTAATCAGGATGGGGGTCATGTGGCTGGTCAGTCGGCTTCAACCACTTTCCTGCTGTTGCGCCGGTCACTCTCAGCTCAATCAACCTTCCAAGATGAAATTTGTTCTGAATTCGCTCAATTCTCATCGTTTTACAACACAAAACAGTAATTTAGTGTAACTGATAACACATTGAAATTTAATTAAAATATTATTTGTTAATTGTAATTACATAATATTTCCTTCCTGCACTTTCTGCAACATATTTATTAAAATTCGTCATTTATAATGTCGCTCGGAAGATTGAACCTAAGAACATGGCGCAGAGTTCCGTTATAGCAACCGACTTCTGACATGAACAGACGTGGACCATTTCACGATCTTGGCGAGCAATGTGATTCGTGATGTCACGCCTTTCCTGCGCCCTGCACGAAACGCCAAGTCTAGTTAAACATAAACATATAGCCAAGGAAGCTGAACATGATGTTTTGATGCTGCACGCCCTTTATTTCACACCCAGTTGGGCGTCTCTGCCAAATGTGATAAATATCCGAGAGGAATATAACAGCATACGTGTAGTTTGATACGTTTTTGACCAGAGATTCAGTCCTTCGAGAGTTATGAAACTAACCGTCTCCCAACACGTTATGGCAGCCTTCCCCAAACTGTGTTTCGCGGTACCCTGGAGTACGGTGTGTTGGGAGCGGGTATAATGTGAAAGGATTTTAATTATAGTCACATTTCCACGACTCGCTTTCACAAACAACTCGGTCAGTTACTCGCATGCAGCTCGCTCCCTGCTGGAAAATGTGCTGTACCATCGAGACTGCCAGTGAAGACGTTTAAAAACAGTCTGCTGGTAGGAAGTAGAGAGGGAGGAATGCTACTGTCCGCACAGCTTGACACCTCACAGGCAGAAAGGCAATAAACCAGAAAAAAAGCAACATTTGTGTGCTTGAGCATTATGTGTCCTAGCTTGCCTGTATGAACATGTGTTTCATTAGCTTTATTTTGCTATATTATTTTGCATACCTCTTTTTCGGTGCCTTCTGTGTTTTTCAACTCCTAAAGGTCATCATACTAAGAGAGTTAAATAACATGACGTTTATAAGGAATTATTCAATGGAAGTTCTACGACAGGCTTACAATTAGTTCTAACTCGATGTTTTACGTTCTAGTGCAGAATCGTTAAAACAGACGGCAGCACCATTCAATACATACCCACTGCAAGAGTTATCCTTTACAGTCGATTAGTGTTTGGCAGACTTTCGGTACACGTGTTACAAACCTTTCAAGCAATCCGTAACGTGTAAGTACTGCAATTATCAGAGTGACTCTATTAATTCATGTATCGTCACTATATTCTTAACACATCTTTTTATTTTAAACAATTACACGTTTTTTCGTTATCATTAATAATAGTTGCTATTGCTTACTTACAATATTCTAGTCGAATAAGATTGATATCTGTAGCTAAAACCAATACATGCGCGTAAGTGTATGGAAGTATAAACATACTGTGCCTGCTACATGTTTCGGTCACTGATGTGGACATCCTCAGGGAGGAGTTACAAAGTTTGTGAATCGCCGCACAGATGTAAAATAATAAGTTTAAAATTAGTGGTTTAAAATATATATTAAGTTCCAAACACAGATAAAAGTTTTATCTGTCATGGACCATTCCAAAAAGGGTTGATACCTTTCGCATAACGAAATAATTATCAAGTAGTCTCACCGAAGGATACCTGCATTACCCGTTAAATAGAGTAAGTTTTGATTTACAAATAATTCAACATCTATATACACATATAATTTTAATGTACGATTTTTCGACACTGTTACATTACAGGAGAAAACATACCTCGTAAGGGCTGTATTTACTACCTATCGTAGCCTTCTGGAAGGCAACCACGAACAACGCGAACTTTAACACTACTTACTTTACCTAAATACACTCGAAGTATTGTATAATTCGGCGGAAAAAAGCGTACATTTAAAAACAGTAACGGTGAGGCCAAGTGTATTACATACCGGAGACAATTTTGAGGACAACATTTTTCCATGTTAAGTAACAAAACTAAATGGAAAAGGACTGGGATCTAACAACAACCGTTAAAAAAAACTGCAATTCTTTGTAACATTCTTCTGGAAATATATGTTTCCTAAATTAGCCCCATAATGATTTTTAAGCCGAAACACGTGGCTACGCTATACAATGAAAGTTTGTTAATTGGAGTAATGTTAGACTCCTGATTCACTGCATATGATGCTTGTATTTTAAATAAAGTGGGATGTCTTATGTAAATATTGGCATTTTGAAGATAATCAAGTAGCACACACGCTGAGATATAACACTCACAGTATTGAATTGCGTGTACGAATGTCCTGGGCTTGCAGAAACGCGAATCTCGCCTCATTGTCTCTATATCCAAAGCCGTGAGGATCAAGATCGTGCGAGCTCCACGCTGAAACGAACAGACCCGCTCCGACTTGCCCTAAGACAAATTCTCTCCCTTCGCGAATTTTGTCCTCATTTATACAAACGAACACAATATTCTAAGATGCCATTCAAAGGCAATTTTTAACTCAACTCGGCATTTTTTATGCTGCTGGGAGAGAAAGTGCACAGCTAGTACATATTTCGACCTGAAACAATTTTATACCTACAGAAACATATAATTTATGGCACGTAATTTTGCATTTTTCTCTTGTAGACGCCTCACAGTTGTTATTATATTTATGCAGATTCATTGACCGACGGTAGCACCTGCTGCAGAGGACGCGTTGCCCCTAAACGAAAAACTACTGAATATGAGTCGTTAATACGTATTTAATAGACCTTTACACTCATGCACAGACCTCCGTGTACACTTGTTCACGCGGATGTCCCTGTGAACGCCATGAAGGCATATGGGGAGCAGGGTGGATGTATAAGTTCACCACTTTTTAACCTCAGAGCTAGGTAAATTTGTTAGGGGTGCTTTTCGATTTATGAATTCTTATTACAGAAAATAACATTTGACGGACCAAAGAACATATTTAAAACGATGAGTGACGAAAGAAAGGTGTAAGTAATGATTTCCGTTAAAGATAGCAGTAACAGCCGTGATAGCGTACAGTATGGCGACGCCTTGCCAACCGCGGTTTCACATAATCGCGGATTGTAAGTTTCAGCTATTTTCTTTCTGTATCCAGTGTTGTCAGCGGCGGCTCTTGTGTGCGTACACGGGAACAAACTGCACGCTTATCCACAGAGCAATATTTGCGGGGAAGCTGGGCCGTAATCGCTCGAAACCAACTTTTAGTCTTTCAGATTACTGCTTCGGTTCATCTTTGTGTGACACTTGCGAAATATTTTGTGTTTGCTAGATGACAGATAGCTTTGGTTTGATGAGTGATGGTTCTCCTAACCTCCGATATCTCATAAGGCCTTGGACAGTGGCGTTTTCTGTTTCACAGTCTTCGCAGTTTCTCAGTTATCTTGTGCATATAAACCTTTATTCTGTCAGATAATTACGTTAGGTCTCTTCCCGTTATTTGCTAGGTCCCGCTGTATCTTTACTTGGGGAAAGCCGTCGGGGCTTGAAGTCCAATACTTAACTGTGCCTAGGGCAGAGTTTCAGAATGAGGGCGCAACACTTTCACGCCTGGATGCTTCTTCCCGGCTTGCACAGCGGTAGCTTTACTTTCATCTTCAAACGGTTACGTCGTATTTGGGGGCTTTTGGCCAGTCTTTTACTCATTTCTTCATTACAAAGTACATTATTGTATGCAAATATGGCGTATGTTTTAGTATCTTCCTGAAAGAAACCCCGTGTAAAGTATAAGTAAATATTAGTGTATGTAAACAGACACACAAAACGTGAAACATCACTGCAGCAAATTTTTAAAAGAGAAACAGCGACAAAGATCGATGCGGTCACAAAACCGGGCTAAATAAGATTTCATTGCTGTTGTGAACAGGTGTTAAATGTGAAGACACGCGCGTGCCATGAAAACGTCGCGAGAACTATTCCGGTAAACTTGCATCGCGGGGAACGTTTTAAGCCAAGCATTGGTTAGCAGGATCACATCGGTAGGAACTCTTTAAACAAGTGCAACGTTTCGTATACTCACATCGGGCTAAAACAACTCTTGGAAACTAGTGGTAACATCTTGTGGCCCGCGGGCAACGTCTAGGGTGCTGTATCTTATCGAGGCGACGGTCCGATCCCTGTCCAAGGGCTCTGACCAAATGCTTCTTAAACAAGATTCGTACAAGTAGAAAACGGGAAGGCCTGGATCGGACCGTCTGTAGAATGAAAAAGTAAATACAGGGTGTCCCAGGAGGAATGTGCCAGACTTCAGGAGAGTGTTCCTTATGTTAAGTTATACCGATATAACCCAAAACACCTATATCCAAAGTTGAACGGTTACGGAGATAATGGCCAGAGAAGTTTGAAAATTTGACAGCTGTTACACACTTATTGATTACCAAATACATATTAAAACT
>Ga0131853_10019001_pt1 | contig 12505 bp, 12 predicted proteins | sample TergutLab28metaG_FD_92764 | JGI IMG/M metagenome (GOLD analysis project Ga0131853, IMG submission 92764) | Labiotermes labralis P1 segment gut microbial communities from Petit-Saut dam, French Guiana - Lab288 P1 (version 2) (version 2) | ecosystem: Host-associated > Arthropoda: Insects >...
GGATGGTTGGGGATTAAATAATGAAATTTTGTTTTAAAGGGTTGATGCGAAGAAAGTTTTAAAATATTTTGAGAGAAGTGAATTTAAGATTCGGCAAATGCACGTGCCAGAATAGCCATTCGCACATAAACACCATTTTCTAATTGCTTGAATATTCTGCTTCGCTCGCATTCAACTAATTCGTCGGCAATTTCGACATCGCGGTTAATTGGCATGGGATGCATAATAATGGCATCCTTTTTCATTGCACGTTCTCGCTCTATGGTTAAGCCATACGCCTCGTGGTACTCCATTGTACTTATGGACATTTCCAACTCGTGACGCTCGTGTTGGACGCGAAGAAACATCATCACATCCATTTCAGGAAGGATATGATCAAGCTCATGCCATTGGTATCCTACTTCCTGAAATTCCACTGGTGCCACCAAATGTACTTTCATTCCCAGTCGTTCCATGATAGTGATATTTGTATGTGCAACTCGTGAATTTACAATATCTCCTACAATTGCAATCTTCAAGCCCTGAAAGTGCCCAAATTCTTGCCAAATGGTTAATAAGTCTAACAAAGACTGAGAAGGATGGTTGCCTCTGCCATCACCACCATTTAAAATAGGTATCTTAATCTTCCCGATTAGTTGATTAAAATAATGATCTTCTGGATGCCTAATGACCAAAGCATCTGCGCCATTCATTTCGAATACTTTGATTGTATCATAAAGTGTCTCCCCCTTATTCACACTAGATGTCGTCGCATTAAATGTTATGGTCTCAATGCCCAGCCTCTTTTGAGCCATTTCAAATGAATATTGCGTTCTTGTACTATCTTCAAAAAAAAGATTAGCGACAACCTTATCAGAAAAGTCCACCCTTTTGCCTTTGGCAAATTCACTAGCTTCCTCTAAAATTTCTATGATTTCCTCGACTGATAGCTCGTCTAATGTAACTAAGTGCTTTACTTCTGACATTTTGAAACCTCCTGCGGATTAAAATTTGATATTTCCATTATACCTTATGTGCCCTTTTTATTCAATTGTTCAGTTAGATTTTGCTGTTGATATCATTCATTTTTATATATTTCTTCTGCAAATTTCCTGATTATTTTGACGTAGAAAACACTCACCTCGTTTGACATTGATTTGGTGTTATGTTGTTCAATTTTTGACCTATAATTAACGTTAGTGACGCTCATAAAAGGTCATAAAAAAGGGTTAGGTGACTTATTATGTTTAAAAATCGAACTGAAAATGGGAAGAACAATATAGTAGGGGAAGCTATCAAGTACCGAAGACGGCTGCTAAGGGGAGCACCTTCGCAACGGCAATTTGCTGAACTGTTACAAATGTCAGGTTTAGATCTTGATAAAAATGCTATTCAACGGATTGAGTCAGGTGCCAGATTCGTTACTGATATTGAGCTCAAAATTATTGCTGAAGTGTTAGATGTCACATATGATGAGCTCTTAAAACATCAAACTCTCTGATCCTTAGTGAGTTTGATGTTTTTTGTTCTTTTAGAATCTTTATTGTGAAAAGAAGGTCTGATTTAAAGTATTCCGTCTTTGATTGAGGTGGGATTTTTTATTCTTGTGGTCTACAAAATTTTAACATTTAAAAAACAAAAGCTTAACAGATGGAAAATAAAGTTTTAACATCCATGACTTATAATAGCCTTATTGGGAGGGGATTATCGGTGCAGCGGGAATTGAACGTATGCTCTCTCGCGCTATGGTAACCATCAACATGCACAGGTTTCAACTTTGATTTTAATTATTTTTGCGACCATGTTGACCATTGAGATTTTGTTGAATTTGGTTAAGAAGAAAGCGAATGCTTAGAAATGAAAATGGGAGTCTAACTTGAAAAATGGGCTGCCCATCTTTTATTTTGTATGATTTTGTGATAGAATGAAGAAAAACTGGAGATGATGATGATGAAATTAACAAATTTTCGTGACTTGGGTGGGTTAGTTGGCTTTGAGGGGAAAAAAGTTAAGAATAAAATGATTCTACGTGCTGGGGAACCTGTTGGCTTATGTGATACTGATTTAGCTGAATTAAGAGATGTTTATAAACTAGCTCATATTATTGATTTCCGTGGTGAAAGGGAGATTATTGAAAAACCTGTTGATGAGATCGAAGGGGTAAATTATGTGAATATTGATATTATGGCAAGCCAAATGAAAAAAGGGACGCCAAGTTTAGAACAGATTGTTAATAATTTAAGTGCTGGTGCATCTGATGAGTTTATGGCAAAGATTTATACTGCTTTTGTGATTAGTGATGATGCAAAAGTGGGATATCGTACTTTTATTGATGTGTTGTTAAATCCTAACGGCTCATTGTTATTTCACTGTATGGCTGGGAAAGACCGCACTGGTTGGGGAGCTGTTATTCTTTTGAAAATCCTTGGTGTTAGTGATGAAGATATTGTTACTGACTATTTGGCGACCATTGAAGGGCGCAAAGCTGTCAATGCAGTGCTGGTTGAGGAATTACGTTGCAAAGGTGTTGATGAAGAGAAATTGATTGCTTTTGAGGAGCTGATGAGTGTGAAGTCTGCTTATCTTCAAACATCTTTTGATATTGTAAATGAGCATTATGGGACATTTGATAGCTATTTAAGAGATGCCTTAAGTGTGACGGATGATGAAATTGTTCAATTGAGAGATTTATATCTCATATAAAAAAACCGCCTTGGCGGTTTTTTTATTTTTACTATTCAAAGACAACTTGGTTTAAGCCTGAAATGGTGATGATATCTCCAACAACAAGGTTGACTGGAATATAGTCACCTCCAGCAGGTAAGGTGCCGTTAACTATGGATTCGTCAACAACAACTTCGTTGCCGCGCCAAATGATTAATCGTCCTGTTCCTGTGGTCGTAACATCAAAAATACCTGCGGGAATATCCATTCCGACTACCCAGTTTCCAGCTCCTAATGTGGTAGATAAAATTCTGTCTGGTGCTGGTGTGAAGGTGACGGTGTTAATGTCTGCTATGACAATTAAGTCACCAGTTAGTAGGTAGGTTGTTACTGTGGTTACGCCAGTTCCGCCACCTAAGAGTTCGCTAACCATAATGCTATTACCTCGCCATACGGTAAAGGTTCCTGTGCTGTCACCGCTAATTGCAAATCTGCCTTGTGGAATATCAGTTCCGACTACCCAGTTTCCAGCCCCTAATGTTGGAGGTCCTGTTGGATCGGCAGGTTGAGTTTCTGCTTCTGTGGCTGGTTCTGTTTCAGGCTCAGTAACTGGTTCTGTTTCTATTTCTAAAATGCGGTAAGTTCGCTCGATTCTGATACGCCCTGATCCAACTGGTTGAAAGAGATCGATGTGGGTGATTTCCCAGTTGACGAATTCTATTGCTTCAGTCATCTCTATGATTGGCTCCCCTTCCTCATTAAGGTTAAGGATTTCTACTGTAGCGAAATGTTGATCTAGTCTACCACCTCCGCCAGTTTCTAACCAGGCGTTAAGTTCGCGGTTGGAATTTCTATTGAGTCCAAACAGCTCTGCGATGGTATCATTGTAGGTTAAGTTCTCGAAATGTAAAACTAGAATCACTTCTTCTGGATCACTTAGGGAGCCCAGCCATGGGGTTGCTTCTTGATAATCTCCTAGTAATCCATATTGGTTGATCAAGAGGCCGATGGCTTCAATTGGGCGGGCTTCATCTTCAAAGAATGCGAAGGTGATGTCTTGGTCGTACGCCCATGTGACTAAGTCGCCCCAAGAGGTGTAGCCTGCTTCGATTCGGGATTCAATTTGATTCCATCTTGCTTGTTGGGTTGCGGTTAATTCTCCTTCAAGATCAACACGCGTGATGTCAATGTTAAATTCGAAAGTGCGTGGTGTTGGTGCCATTAGGTCTATTGTAATTTGCAAGTCGTCGATGATTCCTTGTATTTGAGTATCGGTTACTTCTATGATGTCGATGTCAAAGTTTGCAAATATGTCTACATCTAATTCCTCGCTTGCATTAACTCCATTGAAATATTGCGCGCCATCTACTCTGATTCTTGCAATTTGATCATCTCCTTCTGAACGGAAGTTGATTCTAGTAAGCTTTGCTTCTTCTGGTGCATTTACTCTAATGGTATTACCGTGGGTATCAGGGTTGCCAAAGTCGAGATTTAGGTCGAAAATGTCATCTCGGGTGGCTTCGTTTTCGAAAAATTCTAAGATATAAGCTAGGTCTAAGAATTTTTCGTAGTAAGTAACATCCCTTTCGTTATTGTTACTGCATGACCTTAGTAGCAAGGCAAGAAGTAAAATCAAGACGGTTGCTGCAGCAGCAATGATAATGATACGTTTCTTTTTATTGCTCACTCGATCTTCCATTTCTTGGGTGGCTAGTTCAGCTTCATCCAAGGCATCTAGCTGTCTTTGTTGTTCTAGCAGTGCCTTATCTCTAGCTTCGTTTTCTTTACGTCTTTTTTGACCCTCGAAAGTGTTGCGAATTTCACCGATGGTCTTTTCTTTTTCCATTTTGAGTGGTGTTCCGTTGCCAATATAGTCACTGATGGCTTGATCCATCCATATCACATATTGTGTGACGATTTCTTGACATATTCCAGGTGACATGCGCCCTTCTTCGAATTCTGTCATGCTAGCTTGTGCGAAGAAGCGTGCTCTTGATAACCAGAATTCATAACCGTGTGCACCGCGCGTTTCTAGCTCGGCGTAGGTTCCTAACACTTGGTCAAAAGTTTTCTCTTCGTCAAAATAGAGTGCGTCTACACGAGAGAGTGCCTCAAAAACCGAAGCATCTTCAATGTTTTCAAGAGCCTTTTTCTCATCATGTGGTTCATTGGAGTTTGATCTCCCTGTGTCTAAAATAGCATTACAGTATTGGCAAACACCTTGATTTTTCCATCGTGCGACTTCTGTTGTGCCTGCGCAATTTGGGCATTTAATTTTTAATGATTCCATATGCATCTATTCCCTTCTGTTAAAGGTTGTAAAGCCTTCAAATCTTTATTTATAGCACATCTAGTTTTTATGAGTATTAAACCAACTTACACTAAATAGATTTGCTTTGCTACCCCAATTTTTACTCCTACCCATGTCTTAGAAATGGGCATTCTCTCTATTATAACATTTTTCGACCCTAAAAAGCTAGTTTTTTAGGTAAAAAAGTAGACAACCATTTTTGGTTGCCTATCCTAAATTGTATCTTCTTCCTTTGAGTGCATATAACATTTCCTCGGCAATATTGGTGACATGGTCGCCGGCACGTTCTAGATGTTTATTGATTAAAATGGCATGAGCTGTCCCAAACACCTTCCCATCTACCACTCGGATGTGCTGGATTAAGGAATCCATTACTTCGTTAAATAAGGCATCAACGCGATCATCCATATCAGCTGCTTCTTTGATTTTTGATTTATTTTCTTCTAATAATCCTTCAATCACAAGGTTGAGCATTTCAATGATAATCTCGATCATTTTTGAGAATTTATCCACATTTTTTTCATAGTGATCGAGTGATTCATTTTCTTTGATCAGAATGATGTATTCTGCGATATTTTCTGTGTAGTCTGCGATGCGCTCATATTCACGAGCTAGTCTGATGATCATTAGGATCTTGCGTAAGTCTGTTGCGACAGGTTGTTGACGTACGATCTGGATGGTTGCGAATTCGATTAATTCTTCCTCCATTGCGTCAATTTCTGCATCGGATTTGATGATTCTGAGTGCCCGTGCGGTGTCTAGGGAATTTAGTGTTTCTAGTGTTCGTTCATACATGCTAATGGTTGCATCTGATAATTCTTTAACCATTGTTAGCAATTCATTATATATTGCATCAATTGGTGAACCTGGTACCATGTTGATTACTCCTTTTTACTAGCCAAATCGGCCTGTGATATAGTCTTCTGTTTCTTTTTTGTCAGGGTTGGTGAAGATTTTGTCTGTATCTCCAAATTCGATGATTTCGCCCATTAAGAAGAAGGCTGTTTTGTCTGAAATACGTGCTGCTTGTTGCATGGAGTGGGTGACGATGATGATGGTGTATTTTTCTTTTAACTTGTCCATTAATTGCTCTATTTTTTGAGTGGCAATAGGATCTAATGCCGAGGTTGGCTCATCCATCAAGATTACTTCAGGCTCCATGGCAATTGCCCGCGCAATACACAATCTTTGCTGTTGTCCTCCAGAAAGTGACATGCCTGATTTTGTTAACTTATCTTTAACCTCGTCCCATAAGGCTGCCCCACGTAAGGCATCTTCTACGATCACATCTAATTTTTTCTTATCTTTTAACCCTTGGCAACGTGGTCCATATGCCACATTGTCGTATATACTCATTGGAAATGGATTTGGCTTTTGGAATACCATTCCCACACGAGTTCTAAGTCCAATCACATCCATTTTTTCATAGATGTCTTTTTTCCCGTCAAGTAAAATTTTTCCTGTTATTTTAACATTATCAATCAGGTCGTTCATTCGGTTTAGGGTTCTTAAAAAGGTTGATTTCCCACATCCCGATGGACCAATTAATGCTGTCACTTTGTTTGCATATAAATCTAAATTAATATTATGTAGTGCTTGGAAATCGCCATAAAATAAATTCAAATCTGTCACTTTAAACTTTGTTTCCATCATTTCTTATACCGCCTTTCCAAACTTCTTTGTAATCAATTTTGAGAGCATATTCAAGGTGAATACGATAACTAAAATCACGATCCCGATAGCAGCTGCCATTTCGATATTCCCCGACTCTTGAACCTCAACGAATGCGCGAAGGGTCATGGTTGCACCGAATTCAAAGATAGAGAGATTCCCAGTGGCAAGGTTTTGTGGCAAGCGGGCAACTGTTCCTAAGGTAAACAGAAGAGCCGCTGATTCCCCGACAATTCGCCCCACTGATAAAATAATTCCAACAGTAATACCAGGAATAGCACTTGGCAGAACCACTTTCCAGATGGTTTGAATTTTATTTGCACCGAGTCCTAAAGAAGCTTCTCGATAGCTCACTGGTACCGTTTTTAATGCCTCTTCTGTAGAGCGTATCATAATTGGAAGTAGCAAAATGGTCATGGTCAAGGCACCCGTTAGAATAGACATTCCAAGATTCAACATCCGCGAGAAGAATAACATTCCGAACAAGCCATGGACAACTGACGGCAAGCCAGATAAAATTTCAATGGCAAAGCGGATGGTATTTACAATCCGACCTTGCTTTGCATACTCAACCATATAGATAGCGGCCAAAATACTCACAGGTGTGGCGATGATAAGGGTCGTGAAGATAAGCATAACGGTTGATACAATCATCGGGAAGATGCCGCCACCTAATTGCCGAACACGAAGGGTGAATTCCGTGTTTCCATCAAACAAAGTTGCGATATCGGTAAAAGCTGTGTTTCCATCAATTCGCTCATCATTAATGGCTTCTAATACTTGCCCACGCCGAACAGCAAATACTTCGCCTGCATTATCAAGGGCATTTCGGCTTGGAGAAGCACTGTCCACTTGGTAAATTCTGATACCTTCTGTATCATGTCGCTCTAAGGTTAAGCCAATGCCATCAATAACCAAAAGCTCACTATTTACAGAGGCGTCTGCTACTTGGTCACTTTCAAAATGAACAATTCGTAAAGTGTCACTGGCATCTCTTGTTAGAAACTGAGGTGAAATTAATCGCCAACCATTAGAAAAAATAAATCCGACAATAATCAATAGAATGCTCGCTGTTGCTAGAGCTGATAACCAGATTAGAGTGGTCATTAATAAGTCTCCTAATCTTTTTGTTTTCATTATTGTTCCACCGCCTTTTTCCTAATTTTTGTGAGGGTGAGATTAATAATAAGGATGAATGTGAATAAGACGATGACAGTTGAGAATAGCATTTGTGCTTGAAGCCCTGTTGCATAGCCTTGCTCTAGTACGATGTTAGATGTCAATAGGCGAACACGGTCGAAAATGGAGGTTGGAATACCACTTTCAGGATTTCCTGCTACTAAAATAACAGCCATGGTTTCGCCGATCGCGCGCCCTACTCCTAGTACAATCGCTGTTAAAATGCCTGATTTAGCACTTGGAATAAGCACTTTGAAAATCGTTTGGATATGAGATGCACCTAGAGCCAATGAACCCTCTTTATAATACCTTGGTACTGCACGTAAGCTGGTTGTAGAAATGGCCACGATCGATGGTAAGACCATGATGGCTAATACTAAGATAACTGCTAAAAGGGAATGACCCGTAGGATTAGGCGAGATATTCCCAACCATCGGCACGATGACCGCCACACCAAACACACCATATAATACCGACGGGATAGCCGCTAACAACTCCACTGTCGGTTGCATAATTTTCGCTAACCACGGCGGCGCAATTTCAGCAATAAAAACAGCAGTGAATATGCCAATAGGCACACCAATAATAATCGCCCCCGCAGTTGCCAAAATGGAAGCAACTATCATATAAAACACACCATAATTATTAAACGTTGGACGCCAAGCTGTTCCTGTTATAAAACTAAAAAAATTGTAAGTCCCATACGCATTGCCAGGTAAGAACGGCCTTGAACCACGGGCAAAAATTAAAATAATAATAATCGCAACACACACTACCGCAAAAAGAGCAGCTGCTAGAAACAAGCCGTGGAAAAACTTTTCACTAAAAGAGCGTCGCTTCGTTACTTTTATATCTACTTCCATCATCAATCTACCTCTTTTACAAATTCCCCTTCTATTTTATCTAAGATCAGTAAGAACAAACTCCGTCGCAAGCGCATATTGTTCCTATTCACAAGGCAATCGTAATCAGTTCCTCTCTCCCGTTGGTTTGCCAAATTTATGACCTTCCTTAAACGCACTAAAATGAAGTGGGAAATTAATCCACTCCATTTAGCTATTATATTCACAATTACTGAACATCAGCCCAGTCTGTAATATTCCCTAAATAAATATCACGAAGTTGAAGGGCTGTCAAGCCTGTTATACCTATTGCTGGATTAACAGCTACAACGATACCATCCACTGAATATTGAACCACACTAATTCCTGTTTCAAGCTCCGTGTCACGGATGGCACGCGAAGCAAATCCTAATGCATAAGTACCATCAGTAGCACCTGAAATTCCAGCACCTGAACCTGAAGCATTATAGCCAATTTCAACCCCTGGGAACAAGGCTTGAAACTCTTCAACTAAAGCTAGTGCCGTTGCTTCTGTTGATGTTGAACCACCAAACATCAATGAACCTGTTAGAGCACCATGCGCTGATGCATCAAACGCTTGTGCACCACTACGATCCACAATAACACCACGCCCTTCTAAAATTTCAAGGCCTTCAGTTGAAGCAGCAAATTCAATAAATGCACGCTCGATATCTCCAATTTCATCAGGAAGATAAACAAAATTGAATGGACGAACCAATGTATAAGCACCTGACAGCATATTGGCTGCCGTTGGCGCAACACCATCAATATACAATCCAACTAATGTGTCAGAATTGTCAAGTAGTGTTACCAGTGAAATATAACCAATTGCCGAATTATTCTGCTCTACTGACGTTGCCACGCCACCATTTCCAGTTGCAATAATAGCTGCTTCGGTCATCGCATCTGAACCATCTTCTTCAATATTAAATCCTACTAACTCTTCAAACGCGCTACGAGAACCAGAACCTTCCTCACGACTGATTACTGCGATTGTTCCATTGTCGTCATTTCCATCACATGCGACTAACACGAAGGCAAGTCCTACCATTAATAGTGATAATAATTTAATTTTCTTCATTCATAATTCCTCCTACCCTAATTGGGCTGCCCCAATTGGGACATTTATTTTGATTTGATTGTATCATGAGGCTTATTTAATTTTCCTCTTGATATGGCTTATTATACATTATCTCAAACAAAGTTTTGTTAAGGAATTGTAAATTGCGTGTAAAGAGTTTGTTTATCCATAGTTTTGGAATTTTTCATAGACAGTGTGACAGATGTTTTAAATCCTAGAAAAAATTAAACTAGACGTTCTACGTGGGCAATTTATTCATTTTGCTTAACTTCATTTTGAATATATTCAAGAAATTTCTTAGTAACTGGAGAAAAACGCTGATGTCTTTTCCAGACAAGTGAAACTTCTGATAAAAGTTGTGGCTTAAACGGTTTAAAACATAAAACACTCGTTTCTATTTCTGGGATTAAATCTTCTCTACTCGTTGCATATCCAATTCCTTCTTCAACCATAAGCATTCCATTAAAAACTGAATTAAATTTTGCAACCACATTGAGCTTTTCAAAATCGTAATCCAACCAATCTGAAATAGTTTGTCGCGTAGCATAATTACGACCTGTCATAAGTGGAATACCCATCAAATCTTCGGGAGTTATAAATTCATTTTTCGCAAGAGGGCTATCTTTACGCATCAAAAGACCCATCACATTTGAAACAGGAAGTTTAATAAATTCATAATGCTTTAAATCAGGTGGATTAATTAACACACCAAAATCAAGCAGCCCTTTATCAATTTTTTCTAATGTATCTGAAGTATTTCCACTAAACAAATGAATATGAACAAGTGGATAATCTTGTTTGAATGCATGAATGATTTTTACAATGAAGCGTATATCACCACTTCCAATATAAAGATCACCCCCTATATATTCATTGCTAATTTCTGATTGTGTTTTCTCCACAAGATCTATAATTTCTTCAGCACGTTTTTGAAGCAATTTTCCTTCTTCTGTCAACGTGATGCGCTTGCTTCCACGAATTAGAAGTTGTTTTCCTAACTCCTCCTCAAGATTTTTAATCTGTGTTGAAAGCGTTGGTTGAGTCATATGTAATGATTTTGCTGCTTTTGATATACTACCTTCTCTTGCAATGGCAAGAAAGTAATGTAAAATTCTTAGTTCCATGTGAATACCTCCTTTTATATCTATTATACACAATTAATCCATATTTTTGAAGTATAGCAGGTCATCAAATATAAGTATTTGATATTGGATGATGTGTGACGTATAATTGAGTAAAGAACGAGGAGTGATGTAAATAATGAAAAACAAGAAATTATTTTATGGTTGGTTATTAGCAGTGATTGGTGTATTAGTTACAGGTGTAAGCGTTGATTTTCATGCCGCTTCCTGCTTAACTATTTTTATTCTTTCTGCTACTGTTGTATTTGTTATTTTGATTCCAATTATTTTGTTTTTTTTAGAGTATACTCATTTTTTAGTGAATACACAATTATATGAAGAACCAAGTGAGAAAAATAAAAATTGAGAGGAAGAAAGTCAAAAATAACACCATGTTAAGTTAGGCAAATATCCAGCCGACTAGTTTACTCAATAAATTCAAAATAATCACCATTCCTACCGTAATTACACCAATGGCTGCTGCTGCTTCAAGATTGCCATATTCTTTAAATTCAATCAGTGCCCGAATGGTTAAGGTTGTACCGGCTTCAAATATTGATAGAAGGCCTGTTTGGCGGTTTATAGGCATTCTGACGAAGGTTCCCAATGTGAATAAAAGGGCAGCTGATTCTGATAGGATGCGTCCGATTGAAAGAAGGATACCAACGAGAATACCAGGTACTACTTGGGGGAAAATGATTCGCTGGATGGTTTCAAAAGGAGTTGCCCCGAGCCCTGCTGATGCTTCCCGATAGGAATGAGGAATTTGGCGTAATGCATTTTCCGTCTGAGTCATCATAATGGGTAAAAGCATAATCGCAAGTGTACCTGCTCCCGCTAGGATGGACATTCCAAATCCTGACAGTCGGACAAAAATAAGCATGCCAAAAAGGCCGTATACAATAGAAGGAATGCTGGCGAGAGTCTGCACACAGAATCGTGTTACTTGAGCTAGATAGCTTTCCCGTGCGTATTCATGAAGATAAATAGCTGCTGAGATGGAAAAAGGGAGCACTAGAAGCAAAGTCACCCCTGTCAAAAATAATGTGGAAATGATCATGGGTGTCAACTTTCCCGACTCTAGAATTTCCGTTGCTTGTAAGCCGACCAACTGTCGATACAAAATGGGTATGCCATTTCGAAAGAGAAAGCCTACGATATGATATAAAATTGCCATTGCTAAGATGGTACAACAGGCGGTTGCGAGATAGAATGTTGCATCATATATTTTTCTTCTCATTCTTACTCACCCTTGTTAATACGACGTAGAATAATATTAATCAACATGATAAAGATAAGCAAAATAACAGCTGTCGACCATAGCAACTGAGCATGCAAATCAGCAGCGTAGCTTTGCTCCATCACAATGTTGGTAGTCAATAAGCGTACTGTTTGATAAGGGCTTCTGATAAATCCACTCTCCCGATTCCCAGCGACAAGTGCAACAGCCATGGTTTCCCCTATGGCACGGGCAATTCCTAACATAACAGCACTCATCAACCCTGTTTTCGCAACAGGAAGCATCACCGAAACGATGGTTTGCCTCTGGGAGGACCCCAATGCAAAGCTCCCTTCTTTATAGATAGGTGCTACATTTTTAAGGGTATTAACCATAATCAGCGACATCGTAGGCAAA
>Ga0131853_10019002_pt1 | contig 12504 bp, 10 predicted proteins | sample TergutLab28metaG_FD_92764 | JGI IMG/M metagenome (GOLD analysis project Ga0131853, IMG submission 92764) | Labiotermes labralis P1 segment gut microbial communities from Petit-Saut dam, French Guiana - Lab288 P1 (version 2) (version 2) | ecosystem: Host-associated > Arthropoda: Insects >...
GGTTCCTGAAATAATAAAGTTTTTTGTAAACCATGTACAAAAATTTAAATGCCAAGCGAAAATAATGTCGTACGCGAAGGTTGACTGTAGCCATTTAAATCCCGTTGCGTAAAGGTTAAAGAAAATGGAATTGAGAGGAAACATCTCCACCAGACTAAGGCAATGCACTGCCTATGCAGATGATATTTTAATAACTGCTAGAACAACACAAGCAATGAAAGACACATTTGTAAAATTGAAAAATGAATCTCTATAATATGGCCTAACAGGAAATGTACACAAAACAAAATACCTGAAATGTTCCAGGAGACCAGACCAATTAAAAGTCATAAATATTGAAAACAAAGAAATTGAACAAGTTAGATCATTTAAATATCTTGGGTCAACAGTAAATACAGACAATAAAATAGAAGAGGAAATAAAGGAAAGAAATGCACCAGGAAATAAAGTATTCTTTGCAAATAAAAAAGATATTTCAAAGCAAGCTTACATTTAAAAATGCAAAACTGAAATTGTACTTCTCAGTAATTAGACCAGTAGTCACATATGCATGTGAAACATGGATATTAAAAGAAACAATAACCAACAGACTAATGGTTTTTGAAAGGAAAATAATGAGGAATTGGATAAACTAATAAAACATGAGAACATAAACTTCACCAGAGCGCAAAGGCTAGGATGGTATGGTCATATTGAAAGAATGCATGATACAAGAATGGTCAAAAAGCAATACAGACCTGGAAACCCATTTCAAAGAGGCCAAAGGGGAGACCAAAGCTACAGTGGGAGGATGATGTTAAAAAAAATATACAGAGGTTAAAAGTGCCAAACTGGAAGACCCTTGTCCAGGATAAGAGAAGATGGAAGGAAGTGGTTGGGAAGGTCAAAACTCTGCACTAAGAGTTGTAGAGCCGTACTAAGAAGAAGATAATCTGAAATACACAGTATATTGTGCAACAAGAATTCAAAATAACTCAAGTACTCCCATTGATAATATAATTGTGGGTAGCAGTGACCTAGATATGTCTTCTGTATCTCCCATAATAAGTGGCCTATCACACCACAATGCTCAAATTGTCACATTTAAACATGTATATGCAACAACAGATAGATTTACTTTCCATGAGTGTGTCACAAAGACAGTATGATGTGGAAGAAGTCATGAACACACAAACACACACACATTTTTACAGTATAAATTACTACAAAACAGAATAATACCTCAACTTTACACATACCCCAAACTTCATCTACAGGGTAATGGATGTGTGCATTTCAGTGCTTTCATAAGGCTCCTCTTACTTCAGCTTTTCATGCTTAAGGATTGTCAGTAAAGGTGGTAAAGTGTTGAAAATCTTGATGCATGCAAAAATGCACCTTATTAGTTCCATGTTTCAATGTATCCCAGACAGAGGAAACATTTTTAGTTGTATTTGGTGACTTTACTTCAACATTCTGTCTTCTATTACTTAAATAGAACCACTCTTCAGGTAGACCTACTCTTCCATTTCCATTGAAATGTAATTTAGCTAACAAGATTTCATGATTCACGCAATCAAAAGTCTTTGCCATATCATTTATTTTTGTTGAATATACACTTTCAGTTGTGAGAATCTGTATATCATGGTCTGACAGGCCATTTATTATGGAAGATATAGAAGATGTATATAGTGCACTGTTATCCACAAATATATTATCAATGGCAGTAATTTCATTATTGTCAATTCTTATTGCAAAATATACTGGTACTTAGCTTGCATTCAAGTATGTGGGAGGGAAGACAAAGGAGACCATGACACCACATACAGCAGACAGCGAACACCATAGCGCCATACCTTTCCTGCCGGAACTGGGGCCCACCTGCAACACAAACATAAAATCATGTACACACTTCATCAAACAAAAAATTATAACTTGGGGTTGTGGTCATTTGTACTCATGTTGAAGGAGCATTTCTGGTTGAACTCTCCTGAAATGCTTCTGCAAGGTTTCATGTGTTTGACTGTACAGGTCAGAGTTACTAGTTTACCGTGCAGAATAATGTTTTTCCAGATAAACTGGTTCACTTTCTTTGTCTCAAGCCAGGATTCGCGGGTGATTGGCGTCACTTGCTAGTTAGTTGATTACCAACTTCGCGGTCGACAAGACATGTAAAGGCTTGTTTTCTTCAAGGGGAAGTTGCAGGCTTTCACAGTACCTTAATCATCACTCTGCATAAGGCAGGAGTTACAATGTCTGTTCAAAGGGAACAAGTGATAATTTATAGTTCAATTTGCAACATTAGTTGAACATTAATTAAACCCTCGACTAGACGCGTACAGGCATGTCTTCAAGGGGGAGAAGCCTTCCTACAATAAGTGCAATTCTTCAAGGGGAAAACCATACTAGTGAAACATGTACATAGGGTACATTAGAGTACAACAATCATCAAGAATTGTGATTTCAACATTGTCCGTAATTAGTCATCAATTGGCTCGGCATCTATCCAAACGTGTAAATTGCATGCTGCATGAGGTGGTTGCAACTTATACAAAGGTTGTTATCTGAAGTATGTCCAACTGACAAGAAGTGTTGTGCACATATTATCAGTGTCAATATTAGCGAGTTCATGTGTAACTTTGAGCCACAATGGCACATACAGTTAACAGTGTAGCTTGTGTGTTTGCAACATAAACCACTACAATTATAATGTAAAGGGCAGTTACAATTGTGTTACCATAAGGGTGATAACAGAACAATCCACAAGTGTTAATATGGCAAGTGAACAGTGGAGCGAGTTCATCTATAACTCCATGCCACTATGGCACAAATAATTTTGTGTTACACACGAGGTAAACACCTGCTCATACTACTTTATTACTTTACAGTTAACAGTGTAAACAAATAACAAGAAACATTAACCAGTTCTGGAGTACAAATTACATTATTAGTGCTTAATAGTAAAATAAATTACAGTAATTTTCGATAGATAACACGCACCTAATGTATAACGCACACTTCAAACTTTTTCAACATTCCTTTTGATGTATAGATAACGTGCACCTAATGTATAACGTGCATGACGCTAACTAGCGGTAGAGTTAGGAAGTACAGACCGTTACTGACCGAGGACACAGGAGTTATTCCTAAAAACGTGCCTGGCTAGTAGCAGTAATTAACCTTTCCAAATTTTTACTTTTTTTCATACTATTGGGGAGAACTGTACCTTGACTTTTTGTGTGTCCATTGGCCCTGAAAGATAACTTGGGTGGGTTGCATCATTCTCTTGTAACCAATTGCTTGAAAGGTAGGTATACATTCTTTGTATTTAATGAAGTTACATCATTCTGTACATCTTGTTTTAAAATATTTCATAGAGTAAATCATTATTTGTTATACTTTGTTATTAGATTTTATCCTAACTCATGATTTCTTATTCTCCTTTTTAAAAATTAGCATCTGAATTACCCATGGAAGGCAGAAGTATTTCCTGGAGAAAATCATACACAGCTCAGTTTAAACTTGAAGTCGTAGAAGTTGCAAAGGAGATAGGGAATCATGAAGCTGGTAGACTGTTTAATGTTGGAGAAAGTAGTGTTCGGGAATGGCGAAAGGCTGAAACAGTCCTGAAAAGTTTGCATAAGAGGAAACGTGCTATGCGGTTTAGAATGTGCTTGTGGCCAACCATAGAAAAAAAAAAACTGTATGATTGGGTTGTTAACGAAAGAGCGAAAGGTATGAGAATATCAACAGTTCGTGTGTTGCAGGAGTCGAAAAGAACTGCGCAAGAAGATAATAGAAAGGATTTCAAGGCCTACACATCTTGGGTGTTCGGATTTATGAAGAGGAACAATTTAAGTGTGTGCTTCTCCACTAGTGTTGTAGAAAGTTGGGCTGTTGCTGTAAATGAAAACTGTGTTAGGAATGGTTTCGTTAAAGCACGAGGAGATAAAGTGGTGTCCGGTGACAGTGATTATGTACATGATGATACATTTTCAGAAATGGAAGCTGAAGAAATACCAAAAGAGATCTTAAACGCGATTGATTCTTTCAATGTAGAGTCCGATGAAGAATTTCTTGGATTTGAATAGTGATATGTTTAATAAATAATGAGTTATACTTCTACCTTAGTTTTGTTATTACATTTGATTTACCTCTCATACCTTTCTAATGTATACTGCACATGTTCATTTTTTATGAATTTAGACCTTTTTTGTATAGATAATGCGTGTGTTATCTATTGAAAAAATCTAATGTGTACTGCGCATGTTCATTTTTTACGAATTTAGACCTTTTTTTGTATAGATAACGTGTGCGCTATCTATCGAAAAATACGGTACATTTGCTTTGACCAGCATTTATTTATGAACAGATTATTCTGTTCACGTTTATATGTTCCCCTGAATCAGAGCAGGGCGTCAACACAATGTGAGAAAAGAAAAGCAGCGTGGCTGAGTCTAACTTTTCTTACCTCCATTGCGTGGTAGGTTTGGCTCCCTCCGGATGGCCCCTGTAGTTTGAAATATAAATAAATTACACCACCAGTGCCTCTACAAATATCAATACAAACAAACACACACACACACACACACATATATATATATATATATACACATACATATTTACACTCACATCCACTACAAACACATGGATTTAAATCATACAAAGTGCAAAATAATATTAAAACATAACAAAACAAGCAATGGTATAAAGAACAAGCAATTAATTTGTGGCATATACCACTGATTAGAATTTTACCTGTAGAGGTACTTTTACTGTCAAATGTAAGAGGTTTTCTAACTGATATTTTAATTACAATATTAACTATCTTCATATGAAAAATTCTTAACGTATTCATCAAATTACACAGAATAGGTTTCAGGACTGATGTTATCTTGTTTATGTATTTTACCCAATAAAGCATGTTTTGTCTGAAATGACTGAAACTGTACCACCTTACTATACACACACACACACACACACAGTATTAGGGAGCACCTTTACAAACAAAAACTAATTTGCAGAGTAAAAAACATAGGTGTGTTTACATAGCTTTTTAATGTTTCTTTAAATTACGTCTTTTCATTTCTTTTACAACTTAAGACTGTTGAAAATATTGATGCGAACACAGAATGTACTTTTGTGCAAACATGAAACATTGGAATTTGGTCTCTGAAGACGGTACTTACTCCTCGTATTAATACTGCATACAGTAGAAGAAGATTAATGGGTAGCATGACAGGGAATGAACCACTCCTACCCGCAGTGTAGGTGGACCTGGATAGCACAGTCGGTATAGCGACTTGCTATGGGCTGGACGGTCTGCGGATCGAATCCTAGTGGGGGAGAGATTTTCCACACAATAATGCGCCCACCCACAAAATTGCAAGTGTTTGCCAAATTTTGACCCAAAAAAAAGTTACAATCCTTTAACACCCCCCGTAATCTCCAGATTTATCTCCGCCAGATTATTTTCTGTTCCCCGAGTTGAAAATGAAGTTAAAAGAACTCCACTTTGCGAATGCTGCTGAGATCCAAGAAGCCGTAACTGATGAAGGTCCAAAAAGAGGAATTTTCGACAACTTTTCAGAAACTGTATGACTACACAAAAGCCTGCATAGATGCCAATGGAGCTTACATTTAACTTACCTATATAACCGTCATCATATTCGTAGTACACAAGTATAGGTACTTGCTCCCTCAGTCTGTTATCTGAAATACAGAATAAATTTAACATTGAAGCCTGAAGCACATAACTTGCAAATGCAATTTTCACAAAACTTAAATGGTGTGAGTCTGCCTGCACTCAACTGTGGACACATTCACATGACCAAAACATGGTACAACGTGTGTGCCTGCTGTGGTGACACAGTGTTCAATATCTGATACCAGTCACAGTCACCACAATCCTCTGCAGGTACAAAATTTTTTTCCATGTCTTTATTCATAGAAAAGCATTCAGTTCCCTGTGTGACAGTAAATGCTAGTGCAGGCAGCATGACAACCGCTACAAAATTTTGTGACTGTAAGAGTGGAATAAAGGTGTACATGGATGCCAAAGACAGAAGCAAGCAACCAACCAAACAAGCAAAGTTGTGACCAGTAAAAATTTAAAGCTTCTCCACATCATTACTCACACACACTCAGTTTTTCAGCCCTCTCAGTTACAAAGATGTGATGTACAGAAATGTCAGTCTTGGAATTCAGATCTAGTACCAATTTTAATGTTAATTACTATTACAAATCATCTAATGACACTGTTGAAATTAGTGTTTCATAGTTCATTTAGCCAAAGAACAAAAAAGATCCCTCCCCACACTATTTCACACAATTCTGCAACTTGCCTCATCAAATCATACGTACACCAACTAAGCCTGACAGTTCAGCAACATCACTAGTATTACTGATCCCAGAAGATCAGTGGCATCAACTGGCAGAATGTTACAAGGACTACAATGGCTGGTGACTGGTGATTATAAGAGTAATATCTCAAAAAAGCAGCATTTTTACATTCCACTTTCTGAACTTACTTAACAATACCTAAAGCAAGTCACTAGAAACACAGCAGCTGACAGTTATACAGCAATGAAAGGAATGGCTTGCAACAATGCCAGATGGAAAGCTGCCAACCAATCAAAAGACTGCAGGATAAGATTATTATGTGTCTACAACATCTAAAGGGAAGGGTGGTTTTCATTACCTGGCGCAATATCGCGCGCCAACTGCTGGACTGCCATAATTCTTTGAAACTGATTTCACCAGGCCTGCAGTTCTCTTTGCTTTAATTGATCCAGCTCCTCAAGGACCTCCAGCAGCTCAATTTCTGATTCCAGGTGCTGCTGCTGTTGCACCTGGCGTATGTGCTGCAGCTGCAGCACCCATTGCTGCAGGCACAGGAATACATCCTGCTGCTGCTGCTGTTGTCTTCGTCATTGATGTTGATGATGCTGCTGTTGCCATTCCATCTGTGACAGAAAACACGTTAAACCAAATAAGGAATCAAGTAGTCACTGTAAAAATGTGATTCTCATATAAATAAATAAAATATGACAATGTTTCAGCTACCGTTAATTCAACACAAACATTATTTCAGTTACACAAATCTTGCCATTAATTTCGTACATTACATCGCAATTCAACATACGCACAGTTCTTCCTTTACGTTCATAGGCTGGGAGATGGGAGTCGGGGGTGTGGTTAAGTGTATTGGAGGTTTATGGTAAGGCAGTATGTATGTACTAACTCAATGGTATGTGGTTGTGATTTACAATTATATGAAATAGCCCATATAGCAATGATGGGCCACGATAGCTCAGTCGGTATAGCGACTCACTATGGGCTGGACGGTCCGGGGATTGAATACCGGTGGAGGCGAGATTTTCCACATCTGTCCACTGGACACTGGTCGACCAGATCGTTCGTCATCATCAATCAACGTTCTGCCTGCCTTAAACCGGGAAAACCACTAAAATGTTTGCTAACAACCCATAGCTTGTTCCCCAAAAGCTGTCTTCAGCATTTCATAACATTCTGTAGCAGTTTTTCCTAACTCAAAACAGAATTTGATGCAAGCACGTTGTTCACAGAAATCCGCCATCTCGATAATCGCAGAGAGAATGTTGCACCACTTGATAAAAGCTAGAGTTGTGTCACACATGATGCGCACAGAAAGCTGACTTTCAGCACACTATCCCATGATACCTTGGGAATAATACCTCTAGCGGCTGGTGTGGTAACTACGCTCCATATGAACGTGAAAAATTCAATCCGGAAACTTACTGACTGTCCCTCGTATCTGCTCAGATAGACTGAATACAGAATTTTATTTTTTGATTTTGTACAACTCTCTGCTTCTTCCTTAACAAACACATGCTCCTGCAAACCCACATGTATGTGATAAATGAAGAATAAGAACCAACTAGGTGATACTTATTGTTTTATTATACTTATGATAGGCTCAACATGTTTCAGGCACTGCTATGCCCATCATCAGGAGCTCATGACTATAGTGTTGATTACCACATAGGCCGTCCAGTTTCTTGGGTTGCTGTTGGTTGGAAGTTAGATGCAGGCAGGCTGGATAAGTGTCAGGGCTGCAGGCTATAGCACAACTGCCATAGCCTGCCACTTATCCAGCTTGCCTGCACCTAACTTCCAACCTACAGCAGACCAAGAATGAAATGACCAATGTGGTAATCAGCACTATAGTCATGAGCTCCTGATGATGGGCATAGCAGTGCCCGAAACATGTTGAGCCTATCGTAAGTATAATAAAACATAAGTAGCATCTAGTTTGTTCTTATTCTTCAGTTATCACAATGATGCACGGTCCAACACACCCAAACACACATATGTGTATCACATTTATTTATTTAATTCAAATTGATGCTAAAAGGTTGGGAAACCTATTTGATATAGAACAGGTCTATGTGAATGAATACCCATCATAGGCAAAGAGGACACATCCAACTCATTGACCAAAAACGAGGGCATGACAGCAAAAGAGGAGCTTTTAACATAGCCCCAGAGGAAGTAGTCTGGTACTCCATGGTCAGGCCAGCAGGCGGGAAAGGTGATGTCCCCGAAACGAGAAATGAGTCTGCCCAGAAACAATGTCCTGAGGACCTGCATCGAAATTTCTGCTGTGTGAGTAGTTATTCCATCTTGTTGGAAACACAACAAAACTTGCTGGCGAGGAGCTCAATGCGCAGAAATTTTTCCAGCATGACTTTGTACTGCTCTACATTCACAGGTACTGTACGACCCTTTGCATTCTCAAAGAAATAAGGACCAATGATGCCATGAGTACAAACTTCACACCACATTGTACTTTTGCACTATGCAGAGGACAATGGTGAAGTTCATGTGGGTTGTTTGGAGCCCAGTAACGACAATTCTGTTTATTCACAAACGGAAGTGAGCATCACTTGACATTAGTAATGTGTTCACTATGTTGCTTTCGTTTTTCACCAAGTCCAAGAATTCATTGCAAAACTGTAGTAGGATCACCTTGTCCCATTCACTAAGTTCTTGAGCAACTTGGAATTTGTATGGATGGTAATGTAAATCTTTGTGGCGAATTGGTGAACACTGCATTCATTTAAGTGAAGTGTGACAGCTTGCTGCCAAACTGACCTGCGTGGACTTCATAACATGGCACCTCTTACTTGCTCCACACTGTCAAGTGCAGATGTCGAAAACAGACGTCCTTGCGGTCCTTCACTGATCCTTCTTGACGCCATTTTGATACCTACAATAGCAGAGTACTACTACAGCTTGAAGCATTGCGTCTTTGAAAATGCTGCTGGAAACCATGCTGTGTAGCTGTAACTTACTCAGTTTTGATAAACAATTCCACTGCAGCAATTCAGTGTTGCACTGACCAGTGCTCCATCAAAACTAAACTCCAAACAGCACTGTACATGATGACAATCAATACGCAAGCGGTGCATAGCTGGCACGGTGGTTTTCAAATTTCAAAAACCATCAGGTGTTTTTGACACACCTGTATAACATAACTGATTGGGAGTAACTAGTGATTGCTGTTGGATAAAGTCTCCATAAAGGCCTACACAGAAATGCCATACACAAATCTTTACAACTCACCATTCTTCTATTCTATCTCTTGGGTTTTATCTCAACAAACAAAAAAATAATGTATACTAGTACATACAGAAATGCCACACCTGTGTGATCTTTTTCAAACATCATTCTTAACACTATCTCTTAGATACATGTCACTGAACTTAAAAAAAATAAGAATGTGTATTCTAGTATATGTGGAAACGTCATACCTATGAGCTCTTTCCAAGTCATCATTCTTCTGCTGTATCTCTCAGATATACTTCAGTAGATTCTCTTCGTGACTTCAGTACTCAGACAGTGTGGCCTACAGTTCACATATCTGCAAACTGTTTTGCTTTTTCATCTGTTTGAAACTATCCTGTAAACCAACCATGCACAATAAGGAATAGAGAAGGACTCCACAAACTTTCCAAAACTCAAAGAGCCAACTCCAAATTCTAGGTTCCAGAAGGGTGACATGAAGCAAGCTATAAAACTGAGGACCTGTAATTTCTAGAATAACCTATGGACCTCACTCTGGCAATTTCTGCTCTGACCATGCGAAATGACATACATTTTTTTATGCAAGCAGGGCAGATGCAGTGATTATAATGAAAATATTATGTGCCACTGTACAAAACTCAGTCACCTGAGTAGCCAGATGAATGAAGATTTGTTCACCCAACATAAGAACTCAGTACAACAAAACTGATAATTAAAAGTATATCGTACTTCTGGTCACAACCAACCTTAATTATCTGTGAATTTTAATTGGATAACCTCAAGGAAGTATAAAAATGATATTTTCCTATATTCACAAAATATCTGGAAGTGTCCAAAGAGCACTCCAACAATCATGTTTTAAAAAAAGATTGTACTGCCTGCACTGTTAAATTAAACCAACACTACTAACGCTAATGCCATTAAAAACCCTAACATAACTTATTTTCACTGTGATAAGTTGCAAAATAAAATACAACACAAGGTTTCCTGAATGCACACTCAGGTACCACTAAGGTGCACTACTTAAAGATCCTCAAACTTAACTTTTGTGTTCACATGTGCATGCACAGTACATGTGTAGTTACATCTACATGTGTCTACATGTATTCATGTAAGTTACAAACTGACTACAACAAAGGATGCACACAAATGTCCTGTAAATATCACCTAAGGACAATAAAGGGTCACTGACAGCATTGAAAGTGTTCAAGGTAAAAGCTTAAAAAATGAAGTAAAAACATTAATGCATATTAAAAAACAAATGTTCAAGGTAAAGGCTTAAAAAATGAAGTAAAAACATTAATGCATATTAAAAAAACTGTGTCAGCAATTTCTTGGACACAGACATGGTACAGGGGGTGTTAGACAGTGGAATCCACTCTGATGACTGACAGCAGGGAATATGCAAAACCGAAGGATTAAATTTAGTGTCAGGGCAAATGAGTTCCTTATGGAAGTAAGAGCACAAACCAATACCTGACACTTCTGTAATTGCCTTGGCAATGTGTAAAGACCCTGTAAAAATGACAGAACAAATTGGTCACAATGATTAAATCTACCTTCAGCGTTTCGCTAACTGAAGTCTGTTGTTACATGTCCGCATCTCGCATATTGTTTTGTCAGCTTGTTCCAACTGTGTCTCCAACTCCTTCTCCAACTGATGTGAATTTTCTTGGAATTCCTCAAGTTCTCATTCTACTTGTCTCGCATCCTCTCTTACCTCTTCCAGCCTAATAAATAAACAGACTTACACACACAGCAAACAAGACAGGCAATGTACATGTAACACAACGCCGAGACGCATATGTGCACCCACTGTTGTCAAAGAAATTAATAAGTATTACATACTCTAAGTGTGTGTTTGTAGCCTCAGGTATCCAGCATGCACATGGCATGCTGGATACAAATATTAATACAGTAGGAGGGATGTTTTTTTGAGCACCACACACTCTGCTAGTGGGATGTCTAAAATCTTCACTGGATGTTAGTGATCCAGAAGCCACCCTGAATTTAATGTTTGCCATCCCGAAGTGTTTAACACATATATAAATATACAATGATGTATCAGTCAAACACAACAAAACTTTATTATGTTTATAGAATCATCTTCAGGCTCTTCTAAGAGACAGATCCTTATTTAGCAATGTTTAAAATGTGCCGTGAGATCCCCACAGTGCATTTTTAACATTGCTAAGTAAGGATCTGTATCTTAGAAGGGCCTGAAGATGATTCCATAAGAATCAAAACATGTTGCCCTAATACAATAATAAACATGATAAAGTTTTGTTGTGCTTGATTGATACATCATTGTATAGCCACCCTGAAGACCAAATAAGGGTTCAGTCCTGCTAAAATTTCATGTGTGCACTCTTGATGAGTAGAAGCCTTCTTGATTATCAGTAACATCTAGTGAAGATTATACAGCTCCCACTTGCAGTCTGTGTGATGCTTGAAAGAACATCCCTTCTGGTATTTTAATATTTGTGTTGTGGGCATTCTCATGTTTTAACTGTGACTTTAAGGTATGCATGGGTATGGTTTTTTTTTTACACACTACTGTGCAACAGACAATTTCGAGGGTGCTACGCTAGCCATTGAGAAGACTACCTGATGATGAGACCTATGACATGTCATAACATGTAGGAGATGTACTGTCACGCTAGCCATTGAGAAGACTACCTGATGATGAGACCTATGACATGTCATAACATGTAGGAGATGTACTGTCTGATGTGTATATTTTGGTGCATGTAACGTTTATATCAATTAATTTCTATACAATGTATGGTACATACAGTATTAAAATACAACTAACCCTGTCTGAAACTTTACTGCCAAGTCCTTCCAGTACTGGATCTCTTCATCTTTACTGTTAAATGATGGAATGCCCTCATCCATTATAAGAATGTTTGTATTCATAAATAATGCAACACACTCATACCCACTGTCATTAAACAC
>Ga0131853_10019003_pt1 | contig 12504 bp, 5 predicted proteins | sample TergutLab28metaG_FD_92764 | JGI IMG/M metagenome (GOLD analysis project Ga0131853, IMG submission 92764) | Labiotermes labralis P1 segment gut microbial communities from Petit-Saut dam, French Guiana - Lab288 P1 (version 2) (version 2) | ecosystem: Host-associated > Arthropoda: Insects >...
CATTCAAGTAGCTCCTCAATTGACCTCACGAGGCTCACGAGGCTGAGTGGACCCCGTTCCAGAACCACTACTACTCAGAAAATCTGGTAGCGCCGGGGATCGAACCCGGGACCTCTGTATCTGAAGCCAGAAACTCTGACCACTAGACCACAGAGGCGGTCTGCCCGTCAGGACTAGTTTTATTTATTTATTTATTTGTATTTCATACTTTACAAAAATTCTTCTCCTTGTACCACTGTACCACCAGTTTCTTGTGAAGCGCACATTTCCTTAAACTTGCTGATTTCCGTACTTTTTATATGTTTATATCTGTCCAATCTCTCGTTGCGGGGACGGGGGTGGAGTAGTCGATATAGCGACTCGCTAGAAGCTGGATGGTTAAGAGTTCGAACCCCGTTGGGTGCAAGGGTTTATCTTCTTCCACACCCGTCGTGACCGGCCTTGGAGCCCACCCAGCTTTTTGTAGAAAAAATGCCTGTTCTCTTTCCCGGGTTAAAACAACCGAATCCTGGCTTTGACCAACCACCCCATCTAGCACCGAGGTTAAGGAATGAGTAGAGCTGTCTTGATGGCGTGACGAATTTTGCCCTGACTGTCCCATCCTTGACTCACTCATTTTATTGTACGTCACGTACTCTTACACCACTACTATCACTCTAATTTTAAAATTTGTCTACTTTTGTCCAATATTTCTCTTAATCTGTCACTCTGTTATCCAGTAGCATTCATTCAATAAGTGCTGGATCTTATAAACTTCACTTTCCCAAGAGCATCCAATTCTAAATAAGTGTAATCCTAACACACTTTGTCTCCCTCACACTTGCATAGATTAATACTCTCCTACGAGACACATTCTTTTTCGTAATCAACAATTTAGGAATATGAAATAAAAATTTTTACCTTCATTTCTCCTTTTCCAAACACTCTAATGGCATTGCTTATTCTACTCATTCCCCATTTGAAGCTTAGTACTTAATATTTATGTTTCCTGTAACTCTTAAAAAAGAGCGCGTGTTCCCTGTGGAACATTTACCTATTGACCTTTCTGATTGAAGCACACTGTGTTTTGTGTGATATAGTGCATGTTTATATTTTGTGTAGATTAGTTCTTCAAGCGGCTAATTTTGTACATCACATGATTTCCATATAACAATGTCTTACAGTCTACGGAGATGAACTGGCAGCTGTCTTGTACGGAGATGAACTGGCAGCTGTCTTATACGGAGATGAACTGGCAGCTGTATTATACGGAGATGAACTAGCAGCTGTCTTATACCGAGATGAACTAGCAGCTGTCTTATACGGAGATGAACTGGCAGCTGTCTTATACCGAGATGAACTGGCAGCGGTCTTATACGGAGATGAACTAGCAGCTGTCTTATACGGAGATAAACTGGCAGCTGTATTATACGTAGATGAACTAGCAGCTGTCTTATACCGAGATGAACTGGCAGCGGTCTTATACGGAGATGAACTAGCAGCTGTCTTATACGGAGATGAACTGGCAGCTTTCTTATACGGAGATGAACTGGCAGCTGTCTTATACGGAGATGAACTGGCAGCTGACTTATACGGAGATGAACTGGCAGCTGTCTTATACGGAGATGAACTGGCAGCTGTCTTATACGGAGATGAACTAACAGCTGTCTTAAACGGAGATGAACTGGCAGCTGTCTTATACGGAGATGAACTGGCAGCTGTCTTATACGGAGATGAACTAGCAGCTGTCTTATACGGAGATGAACTGGCAGCTGTCTTATACGGAGATGAACTGGCAGCTGTCTTATACGGAGATGCGCTTATCGTAGTCTGATGAAAATGGAGCGTTCCTTGGATTTTGTTTGTCAAGACAAGAGGTTATGAAAGAAAATGAATATTTTTGAAGGAAAAAAGTTTAAATACAAATGGTATAGCCAGTAAAGCTTTCCTTATATACTTATTCGTTTCAGTCGTTTAGCACTAAATTTCTTAAACACTTCATAGCAAAATTAATAACATTCACACTTTTATAAAAGGCAGAGAGTTTTAACGACCATTTAAACATACGATGCAGGTTGCGCATGCGCATATGCGACACTTTAGCCGACACAGGGCAGGTAAGAAACAGGTTACATAAACGTGATTATTTTTTGGCAAATACACCAAATAAAATTACATAAAATACGTTTTTATGAATTGGTTTTTTTGTAATATAAATGCGGCACAATAAAACCTTACAAATTTATTGCTTCTAAGAGCAGGTACGAGCAGACTTGCTTTATAGAATATCAGCGAGAATTTACCGGACGTCTCCATGTAAACAGTAATGAATGCTTCATAAATATAATATTAGAATTTTCTGATCTTTGAACCCTAATATAGAAACCAAATGGATTCCTTGTATCAGTACAATGCACTGAAATGACTAAGTGCGTATTTTCATATCTGTCGTCCCATGTAAATTGCAATATCTTTAGCTCTCCTTTGAACACCCTCACCCCAATATTTTAGCCTCAGGACTCACGACTTGTCTCTTGGAGTTCGGTATAAAACAAGGAATAATCTGTAAATTCTTTCACTATGACCTCTGGGTTTAATTCCTAACCAGTCAAAATGAGACTGAGGGTAGAAAACATGACTGTTCCACCAATGCTCCATACTCATTTTAAATTCAAGTACCAACCACTTTATGTAATTTTAGCAATTAACACCATAATTAAATACAATACGTTCCTCTCCTCCTCTCTCCTCTTTCTCCCTCCACCAGAATATGTTGTTTTATTTGGAGATACTTAAAATAATTTATGAAAATACGTCATTCTTAGCTTGCGATTCGCATTCACGAAGTCCAGTAGTGTCTTAAAATTCACTGTTTTGGAATTGGAATCGAGAAAGATTTCAGTGTGTATACTCCGTGCTGACTACAGCATAAAAATGAAAGTTTTCTGAAAGAACAAAGTTTGTACAAGGGTGCTGAAAGGTCCTTAGCCCGACCAGAAAGAAAACAAGCTAATGTTTCTGTCAGAATTGCGTGAATTTCCTTCGGCGCCTTGCCTTGCAGGAAAAAAAAAAACTTTGTGACAGCTCGCGTCTCCATGTTGTTGAAATCGCGCGCGTCCCTGACATGCTTTCGAACTTGTTACCTTCCTGGTCGTGTCAAGGACTTATCAGCACCCCGGTGTATGTGTGCATGCGGTTTTGCAAGTTTAAATTTAAGCGAACAGTATAGACAAAATCAGAAACTTGGTAACTTCTTTGATGGCTGTGACATACGAATTATTCGATTGGAACTTTGCCGGGAGATAAATAAAATTATATAAGACGAGAAACTTTTGAAACACAACTAAGACTGTCAAAGTACTTCATATGTTAACACTGAAATACCCAACTTTTTTCGCTAAAGAAAGGCATTGGCCCCTGTAGTCGTATGATCACTTGCACTGTAGTTTAGATAATTCTGTATTAGTTTTATCTCATTTTATCCTTCAATAATACAGATAGGAAAGGATACTCGTGCCGATCTCAGTAGCCACGCGGTCGAAGGCGTGGGTGTGCGGCCGCTCGCTTACAGGGATTGTGGGTTCGAATTCCGTTGGGGGGCATGAATGTTTGTCTCATGTGAGTGTTGTGTTTTGTCAGGTAGAGGTCTCTGGGACGGGCTGATCACTCGTCCAGAGGAGTCCTATCGACTGTGGTGTGTCTGAGTGTGATCGTGAAGCTTCGATAATGAGGAGTCTTTGGTCCACTGGGGGCTGTTGCGCCATGGTATGAAAAGGATACTTCTGATATTATGAAATGAATGCAGACAGGAACTCAGAAAACTTGCTTTTTTGTAACCTTTGTTGATTGGTACTATTACTGAAGAATAAAAGACCAACTTGATGTCACTTGCTATTTTATTTCACTTCTTATGTACTGAACATCTTTCGGACATTAATATATCTAAATCTCCAACACACAACGAACCGAGAACAAAACGACCGTTGTGGTAATTGAACAGCACAGTCGCAAGCTCCTGATGATGGATATATTAATGTCCGAAACATGTTGAGTACATAAGAAGTGAAATAAAATAGCAAGTGACATCAAGTTGGTCTTTTATTCTTCAGCTACTAAAATGATGCACGATCCAATAAACATACTATTATTAGTGTTCACATATTTTTGTTTTAACTAACTTACTACATTCCCCTTTGTAGTTTTTATCGGAAAATCCCAAATTTCACATTTTGTAACGTGTGCTTATTTCTGGGGTCACGGTGTTTTGGTTCCTTTCATCACAGCTCTAGGTATCATTGAAGTTGTACTGAAGATAAGGCAAAAGATGTACACAGGGTTTTTTTTTGTCCAAAGTAGAAGCGCAGAAAACTGAGAGAATATCGTGTCAGATATCAAATTATATATAATTTTTTTTTGCAAATGATTATGTTTAGGGGGTTGGAAATAAATACATCTCTGTACCATATTTATAATAATAGTGTGAATGGCAGAAAATATAAAGTTACTTTTGCATTTGCCTCCTATTATTTCCTAGAGAATTCATTCTTGATCTGCCACCTCGGGTAGACAGTAATTATATCGCACTAATTACGAATACATTAGACAGTAATTCTCTGCGCTGGTCCGAATTGCTCTTCATGTTGCTCGGTAGCAAGACGCTAACAGACTTGGACGCCTAAGAGCGAGCGACATATACTGGTCGCTTGTTATGCAAACTGCTGTGCTTCATCTCTCTGACTGACGCAAACCTCGGTACACTCGTGACAAAATAAAACTGCTCACTATAATTACAAAGTGTTCTTCCAAATGTTAGAGTATTACTGTCTCTCTGGACAAGTTGATAGTAGGATGACTCACCATATATTAACACAAGAAATTCTCTCATATCCAATTAAGTTTGAAAGTTGCTTTTAAAGTCAAGCTTGAAAATGGTACCACCACTGTACATTTCTGCCTCCTTGCATGGCATCACATTCAACAACACCGTAATATTTGTGTTCATCCCTGGGAGAAAATCACAACTCTCATATCATTCTTCCTTAAATTTTAGTTAAAAGTAAATCAGTCCCGTTACAGGCCTGGAGTGGCCCAGAGGGTTCCAGGAAGTTAAGGTTCCCCGATTTCATGACAACGGCACAGGATGGTGGTAAGGTTGTCAGCCTTACGCACCGGCCGCCTTTACCCCCAGGAAATGCTCCTGGCACTCATTTCTGTTAGAGGCTGAGTCGACCCCAGGGCCATAGTGCGATCGGAAGGATTTTATGTCAATCAAGAATTCCAATGACACCAGCTGGGTTCGAACCAGCGACCTTCCGATTTGTAGCACAGCACCTTAACCACTGTACCACCGAGGTTCCGCTTAAATTCTAGTACCTTTATTAATTTCCGTTTGATTACCATGAATTTATTTTAAATGTGATAGCATTTAATGGCTTGAAGCGTGCTCAGGTTGTGAATAAATATTTTTGCACCTGTAACTATTATATTTGTAGACTTACTATAGACAGTGAGAATAATATTATACCGGTGCTCAGACAGAAGAAAAAAACATTGCTCAAAATTATAATAACCTGAAGATGGCCGTTGTTGGCCGAAACATGCAGTTATTGTTTGCTATTAAACACCATCATAAATCCATACTACAATAGTTGTGGTTTCATGGCTGATATTTACCTCACCATTAATCTTTTCTACAAACAAAGGGGATGACACACCTCAGAAACATTGCTCTTTGTCTGGCGCGCGAGTCCAAATAACTACTAGATTGAGGCTGTATTGAACGTCGTAGGTGGACGAGTGTGAATCTTCTGTCACAGGCAGAGAGAACAGGAGGCCTAGGGAAAGATATTTACGCTTATCGGACATCTACCAAAGATAGTTCACTTCTATAGGCAGAGAGATTCGCCTGGGCAATAGTATGGTCTTGTATTGAACGTCCGACAGAAGTGAATCCCTTATTACAAGCAGACTGATAGTGTAAATAAGTGATATGGGGTTTCAGCCGTGGTGTATTTGAGATCTGCGCTCTTTTGGGATCCTATGCTTTCAAGTCCCAAAAGAGCGCAGATCTCAAACACGTATAATGCTTGTTAAAAACGTTATTAACTGTTGAACGTCATTCAAAAGTGGGTCCCTTGCTGTTGGCAGACGGAAGAAGACGCTTTTATTACGATACGCTGACAGTGTGTTTGTTTGCACCCTTCGTTTTCGGTTTCTTTTTGCATTCCGACTTGTGAAATGTTTGATTTCCGATATATTATGCGTAATATTGATTTTATTTTTTACAAAACGAAGGAGTAGACAGTTCTGTCTTAGCTCTGTCACCATTATGTCAATGTATCATGCTTATGTAACTTCCTGTTAACCGTTTAAACTTTCAGATTCACAGCGCAGGAAAAACAAACTGAAGTGATTGATTGTGTGAAGCACTGACTGTACCAGAAGTAACTATTATTTGCCGCTCTTAAAGCTGCTACAACATCACAGGCGTCATGGAAAGTTATAGGGGTGAGAGGAAAGAAGGGAAGAAGTTAGAAGGCAGGGTGGGGGTAATTGCCTTAATAGGGATGCTGCGGAAGATTTGCGGGCTGTGAAATGTAGAGGGAGGAGACGGGGTGATGTAACTACATCATTTGGATCATGTAGAGGGAAGCAGGCAACTTATTTTTAAAGCAATCTCCGCGAGTCTCTCTATTCCAGATATGCATCCATTTCGGCGAAACTAACTGTCACTGATCTTATTCATAAGCTTGTCTTATTCTGTGGTACAAGTAAGATCGCCTGTCTGGATGGCGTATGTGATCAACTGCAATGTGCTGGATACAATTTTTTTACAAATAACTGCATTTAGAAGAGCGTTTCTTTGGGAGCTGACAAGCATTTGAAGTCTTTTATGGTACCCGAAATTTCATCACCTTGATCGCAAAATTAAGGCACGGGTCCTTTTCCTGAGCCGGATAACCCATCGAAGTCTGAAACTCTGTAAATTGTTTTCAGCGGTGCTGATGAAGATTTAAATCATTATAATTTATTTAGGAAACTATTATTCCTACTCATAGACAGAGTATGAATAATATGTGGTGTTTTAACGGGATCTACAGCGAAGTTTGGGAACCGCGGTAGCACAGTGGTTAAGGTGCTGTGCTACAAATTGGAAGGTCGCTGGTTCGATCCCAGCTGGTGTAACTGGATTCTTCATTGACATAAAATCCTTCCGATCGCACTATGGTCCTGGGGTCGACTCAACCTCTAACAGAAATGAGTACCAGGAGTATTTCCTGGGGGTAATAGCGGCTGATGCGTAAGGTTGACAACCTACCACCATCCTGTGCCGTTGTCATGAAATCTGGGAACCTTAACTTCCTGGAATCCTCTGGGCCTGTAACGGGACTGCTTTACCTTTTACAGCAAAGTTTAATGCGTTTATTTTAAACTTTTTTCCAATTCTAATTGAGAATACGCTACTGGGAAGATCTATGGAAAACAGAGGGGAATGAAACCGAATGTTTGATCGACCTTCGGGCAATAGAAGGGGAGGTGCGGACTATCAAAAGCTTTCACATATAAAATCTGATCAAAATTTAACATGACAGCTGTTGCGTTACCGCGGTAAAATTTAAAGAGTTCTTTTCTCTACTTTACACCAAAGCTCTCTCAAAAAAAAAACAGTGTGAACGGAATACAAAATATTCTATTCCCGTCCAAAATGTTTGTGGAATAAATGTTCCTTGTAGTGAAGTGTTACCTGTTTACGGTCATGGAGCCGTAACGACACCTGCAGGCCGTCGTTTAAAACGTCCATTGTTTGTGACCAATTTTAATGAAAACTGGAGATTTTAATACTTTATAGAAATTTATTTCCGTTGTTACACCGTGCATGTTTTTTAATTACTCAATTATTACACCAACCACTGCACATATATAAAATTTATAACATTTAAGCATTAAAACATTAAAAACGCTCCGACATGTTTCGGTCCTAGGACTATCATCATAGAGCCATAACGTCCTTGCTAAAGTTACACTATAAAAAGTCACATTAATTTCGCTGTACCAGTTGCGTGATACGCAGTATCACGCAACGAAGCACAGAATGCACATCCGCAGCAGGACACTCTTCGCAACATAACATTACACAACACGGCATGCTGCCACAATACCCAACAGGTACAGCGAAATTAATGTGACTTTTTATATTGTGACTTTAGCAAGGACGATATGGCTCCCTGATGATGGTCCTAGGACCGAAACATGTCGGAGCGTTTGTAATGTTTTAATGTGTAAATTTTATAAATTTTATATATGTGAAGTAGTTGGTATAATAATTGAGTAACGTTATAGAAACTTTCCAGTATACCATAACGAGAAAACTGTTTAAACAGTTCTCGAGTTACATGCAAACAGACGTACGAACAGAAAAGGTAAAGATAATTAATGAATTTTTGTACCTTTTCGCTGAGAACGTATCAAAATTTAGTGGAAAGGTATATACCCGAAACTTATTGACATTGTTTGGAATTTATCGACAAGTCTATCATTTCATAATACTGTGCATATCAAAAATTGTGTATTAGCAACTCCCAGCGTTGTGGCTTTGAACGGACTTCTGTTTAATTTTTTTTGCCAAAGTAATGATAGAGGAATGTTTAAGCATTCGTAGATGGCTGTAGTCTTATTTACATAAAACTTGAGTGAAATCGCTTAGAACTTTATGGCTAACGTTTATTAGAAATGCATATAAATATTCAGGTCTCATACGAATACAGACAAGAGTACTCCCCATTATAAAGACCAAACAGTTAATGATGAATAGGGAAATAATTTCTGTCTCAATTGTTCTTGGAATGCGAAATATTTCAGACGAAAGTTGTAGAGAAAATCAAAACATATTTTATGTCTAGAAATTTTTTTTTTTTTCAAAAATGACTTTATGAGATTTTGTGGTATAATACTGTATGGCCGGGCAAGGAACTGCTGACAATATGGCGCGTGCGCATTGCATGCTGATAAGTAAGGCTTCAGATACACACTCAGAATATGTAGTACTTACTGCTGTTTCGCTGCAAAAATGTTTACAAAACGTGCTTCAATATTACGTTATATGTACACCGCGCGTGCGTCTCGGACACATTTTTCCAGGTAGACACAGAAACAGACAGAAAGAACTTCTATATGGACCGTTAGAGAGCCAGCAGTCCCTCGTCCTCTAAACGTTGACAGTTGACCTTCTGCATCTCATAGTAGCGGGTCATCGTGCAGTCCGTAAAGATGTGTTAGTGGACAGTACTAGAGCACACACAAACATCTGCTTCAGTTCCTGCTTAAAAGAATTTTGCGCCTAATTTTCCGCTTCAGTCTCTAAGACGTTTAGGGCCATCCATGGAGTACCGAGACTTCTGGAATGTACGTGGTGTCGATCTGTATACATTTACCGACGTTTCGAAATATCGCAGAAGTTTTGTCTTCAGGTGAAGAAGAAGATGTTACGGTTTATATTAATAATTGTCCAACGAGATGCAACACAAAGCAGTCTATTTATTATTCTACAAGTTCACTCTACGTGTTTAGGGTGTCAACCACAACCATCATCAAGAGTACACAGAACTGTAACTACAGTCTCTGGTACTGGTCATATTTTTGGTGCAGCTACCTCCCTCCAACGTGGCCACTTGGTCGCGTTAGAGGGAGGTAACTCGTTGCATCTCGTAGGACAATTATTAATATAGATCAGCGATGCACGGAACCATAAACATGAAAAGTCACTGTTTCTCAAAATTTCGGTTAATTGTTTGCAAAGAGACCAGATGTAACATTCCAGAAGACTTCACTTCAGTAACACCGCTGTGAGAACCTTCAATCTCGCATGGTCATACATGTTCCGTTTTTAGCCTACGTGTATTCATCGATATCGACTCGCCTGTTAATGTCTTCTGAACCACCTGTTTTTTCTTCCGTTAACGAATACTCGAACAGCTCTGTTTTTATCTATTCCTTTCCTGGTACTGCAGACTGAAGCTGCCTTTGATGTATCTATTTCTTCCCTGATAATGACTATTAAAATATACATAAAATATTCCTGCCTGTTTTTCCGTGACACAATCAACAGGTGTTTTTGTTGTTCTTTCCCTGACAAACACTACTGAAACGTCGGCGTGTCTAATTGTTTCACACATTTCTCCGTAATGCTGCAGAAGCACCTGTCTTTGCATTTGTCTCAAGTATTTGCTGCACAAATTGCTTCTAGCCCCTTTTTTCTGTAAATTTTTGGGTTTGAAATGTTATAAACTCGGTTTACACGGACAAATCATTAGTATGAATATAGACAACAAACCCTTTGGACACTGTAACTCCCCGTGATCTTAAAAACGTCAGTAACGATTCGAAAAAATAGACATTTTTAAAACACAAGCATTTCCGCTTCATGGGACAGAACACTAATACTTCATGGGACAGAACCCTAATGCTTCCTCAGCCATTCACGAAACTTCGTCTCATTTTACAGAACCCGAAATTCACTAACGGGTTTAGAGGGGGCCGCCACTTTTTCCTATCCTGAGACAGATCAAGCCAGGCCACGCCCCCCCCCCATCCTATTCATTGAAGATAAATTTTATTATCATCATCCTTAATTAGGAGCACAATTACGCCTGGAAATACTTAATACCATTCACTTGATATTCTCTGTCAACTTATTTCCAATCTACGAAACAAATCGTTTGGACACCGCCTGAGCTAATCTGCTAGGTAAAAAATAAATCAGTCCCATTACAGGCCGGAGGTGCCCAGAGGGTTCCAGGAAGTTAAGGTACCCACATTACGTGACAATGGCCCAGGTTGGTGACAAGGTTGTCAGCCTTACGCACCGGCCGCTTTTTACCTCCAGGAAATACTCCTGGCGCTCATTTCTGTTAGAGGCTAAGTCGACCCCAGAGCCATAGTGCGATCGAAATGATTATGTCATCATCTGGAATCGAAGCAGCGACCTTCCGATTTGTAGCACAGCGCCTTAACCACTGTGCTGCCGCGGTCACCAACCTGCTAGGACTTGGATCAAAGTTGTACCTATGTTTTTGTAATGATGTTCCTCCCTCAGTTCATCCCATCAAAATCATGAAGCACATAATTATCTTCATTGAAGCAGACGACCAGCGAGTCCGTCCCGAGCCAGAGGAAACGATATTTCATAGCGCTGATTACAAAATAAGACCACTTGAGGAGTAAGCCTGCTCGTTTGATGCTGTATAGGTCGCCTTAGAAGGGGTGTCATGTAGTTCTTGCGTTGAGTTTGGCATTGTGGAGCGTTCAATCTAGTGGCTATGCGGAAGTCGAGACCTGATGTTTCTAATGCTTGCCCTCGTCTCTGAGAAGCTGAACTTCGAGTTTACCAGAAGCCTTCTCAGTTTTGAATGTAGGGATTTTCTACTGGCCCACATTCGTTATGTCTTCCAGTTGTTGGTTTATTCTTGGGATGGAAGCTCCTGTTGTATTATGAATACAGCTTTCAAAATAGGTACACAACAATTCTATTGTAAACATTTATGTTTTACGTAGTTTCCCTACACGTTTCGGTCGGGGTGACTATCATCAGGCGAACCCTTTAAAAATACGTAAAGAAAGTAAAATGATCAAAGAGAGAGGCCCCTTCCTTACAAAATATTGTCACACTGGTATATGTAACAAAAATTAATAGAGTACCAGGTAAGGAGATACAAAAGTGAAGTTCTTTTTGTTTACCTTTACTTAGTTTTTTGATAAGTGAACATGAATCTGCTTAGGTTTCGGTCTTCCCTTCATGTTAGTTATCCTTATGTAGACAGATCTATAGATATTATTTAGTGAGGTAGGAGATTTAATTAATCGGACCCTGTATATAACATGTGTCTTGAATGAACTCGAATTATTTTTTTCTCTTCTCATTCTACGATAATTTCATTCTACGTGAACTGTCAGAGTACAGCGCATCTCATCTCTGAAGGGTTAAAAGAGTGGTAATTTACACTTGTGCTTATTGGATTCTGGACTTTGTGCACGTTGTAGTTTTCTGAAAAATAATACTCGTTTCGGAAAATTAGTCCATTTACTTCCAGTTTAAAAACATGAGAGGAGATGGGGGTTTGGTAAATACTTACTTACTCCATGGTGCAGAGTTCTTCGTGTGCAGCTAAGTGGTTTGCAGCTAGTCAAGAAATTCCCCGCATTTCATGGAAATCGAAGGTTCATTACCGCACTCACAACCCCCCGCCACCTGTGTCTATCCTGGGCCCGCCCAATCCAGTCCATATACCAAATCCCACCTCCTGGAGATCCAACCTAATATCATTCACCCATCTACGCCTAGGTCTCCCCAGTGGTCTCTTTCCCTCCGGCTTCCCCACCAAGACCCTATACGCCCCCCTCTCCTCCCCCATACGCGCCACATGCTCAGCCCATCTCATTCTTCTCGATTTTATCACCCGCACAATATTGGGTGAGGAGTACAAATCATTTAGCTCCTCGTTATGCAGTCTCCTCCATTCCCCCGTTACC
>Ga0131853_10019004_pt1 | contig 12503 bp, 11 predicted proteins | sample TergutLab28metaG_FD_92764 | JGI IMG/M metagenome (GOLD analysis project Ga0131853, IMG submission 92764) | Labiotermes labralis P1 segment gut microbial communities from Petit-Saut dam, French Guiana - Lab288 P1 (version 2) (version 2) | ecosystem: Host-associated > Arthropoda: Insects >...
AACAAGGAAGATCGTAATATTGATTTTTTAAAAAATATTGTTCGTAAAATTTACACAGTATTCAGGCGCATTCAAGATCTAATCATTAGACGCTATCCATGGCTTCCAGCAACTCTGCCAGAAGAAATCACATTCATTACCGCACAAGAACTTGAAGATCTATACCCAGACTTAACACCAGAGGAGCGGGAGTATGAAGTTACGAAAAAGCATAAAGCAGTTTTCATCATTGGCGTTGGTGGAAAGCTTAGAAGTGGTATACCACACGGCACGCGAGCACCAGATTACGATGATTGGGAGTTAAACGGTGATATTATTTTTTGGTTCGACCAACTAGACATGGCACTTGAGTTAAGTTCAATGGGTATTCGCGTTGATGAAAAAGCACTTCTTTCGCAAATTAAAACGAGAAAAAAAGAGGAAAAGCTGGAACTAGAATATCATAAAAAACTGCTCGCAAAGAAACTACCTTACACAATCGGTGGTGGCATCGGCCAGAGTAGACTATGTATGTACTTTCTTAACAAAGTTCATATCGGACAAGTCCAAGCTGGACTTTGGGATGAAAAGACAAAAAAGATGTGCAAAGAAAAGGGAATTCAATTGTTGTAAAAAGTCATTTCGGTGGCTTTTTTGCTTGAAATCAGTTATAATTATAAAGAATTAAATTTTTTGAAAGTAGGTGTAAAAATATGAAGGCAACAGCAAAAGAAATGGCAAGCTTGATTAATAAGAGCAAAAACATCGTATTCCTAACAGGAGCGGGTGTTTCAACTCCAAGCGGTATACCAGATTATCGTTCAGTTAGTGGTTTGTATACCAAAAGCGGCTTAAAAGAGCCAGAGTATTTGCTCTCAAGGCGAGCACTACTTAAAGATACGGAAGATTTTCACCGCTTCATCAAACAACTTTGTCAAGAAGATGCGAAGCCGAATGTGATACATGAGAAGATGGCAGAGCTGGACAAAGAAAAATTTGTGACCGTAATCACACAAAATATTGATGGACTTCATAGCAAGGCTGGAAGTAAAAATGTTATTGAATTTCACGGAACACTAGCGGCGTGTTATTGTGAAAAATGCCGACAATCGGTTAAGGTAGAAGATTTCATACAACATTTTGAACATGAAAACTGTAAGGGAATCATACGTCCAGATGTGGTTTTATATGATGAGCAGATTGATAATAACAATATTGAACGGTCACTACAGGCATTAGTTAGCGCTGATACTATTGCAATAGTTGGGACGAGTTTTCGTGTGTACCCATTTGCTAGTTTGATTCAGTATGCATCACGTGGTGCGAAGATTTTGACGATTAATAAAGAAACTGTTGATTCTGTAAATGCAGATGCGAAATACTTAGGTGATGCAGTAGATGTGTTTGAGCTGCTGTAGTGCCCCTAAGTTTTAAGATTTTATAAATACAGATTGGAGCAGTGGTTTTTCGTATGGGTAAAAATATGAAACAAAGGAAAAAAAGAAAGACCATGTCGCCAACGAGGCAAATCATCCTTAGTTTTTTGCTCGTTATTTTGATAGGAGCTGTGCTTTTATCTTTACCGATATCTAATCGAAATGAGACCTTGTCTTTTATGGATCATTTGTTTGTTGCAACATCTGCAACTTGTGTAACGGGGTTGTTCCCAGTTAGTATAGCTAGCCAGTATACCATATGGGGGCAGCTGGTGATATTAGTTTTAATTCAAATTGGCGGATTAGGATTTCTAACTTTTTTGTATTTGTTGCTTAGTAAAATTCAAAAAAAGCTGTCATTAAGACAAAAAATAGTTTCGCAAGAAATGTTGAACCAATCTTCAATTAGTGAGTCATCTTTAATGGTTCGCAGAATTTTGTCTTATACATTTATTACCCAAGGATTTGGTGCTTTATTGTTTATGGTTGTTTTTATCCCTAAATACGGATTCCAGAAAGGGAGTTATTATAGTGTTTTTCATGCAATTTCCAGCTTTACTAATGCTGGTGTTGATGTTTTTGGCGAATCCTCTTTAATGTCTTATCAAAACAATAGCTTTATGCTGTTGGTGACGGCAGGATTGATTATTTTAGGTGGGCTTGGCTTTATGATCTGGTTTGATGTTGTGCATAATTTGAAAAATCTAAGTAATTCTGCCAATCTCATTAGTCTGCGGCGTCTTTTTTTGAAGCTTAGTTTACATAGTAAAATTGTTATTGTTATGTCTAGTTTTCTAATTGTAAGTGCTACAATTATTTTGTTTTTTGCTGAAGGCAATAACCCACAAACTATGGGGAATTTATCTATTTTCAACCGTATACAAAGTAGCTTCTTTTTATCGGTATCCACAAGAACAGCAGGATTTACTACCTTTCCAATTACCGGTTTACACACAGGTACTAGTTTGATTTTATGGATTTATATGTTTATTGGTGGCTCACCTGCTTCCACTGCTGGTGGTATTAAGACGACAACTTTTATGATTACTATTTTAATGATTTATAATATTTATAACGGTAAAAAGGAAGTTCATATTTTTGGCAGGCGGATTCCGAGGCGGCTAATTATTCGCTCTTTTGCGATTTTATCAATGGCATTAGCTGTTATCTTCACCGCTTTGATTATCGTTAGCTTTAATGAACAGACTCCCTTTTTTGATCTTGCAGTTGAGGTGATTTCAGCCTTTACAACAGTTGGTTTTAGCCATGGAGTGACACCAACGCTTTCTTTTATCAGCAGAATAACGTTTCTTGCGTTAATGTTTATTGGTCGTGTTGGACCGATCACAATGCTTATATCTTTTGTTAGCAACTCCCATAAGCAAAACGAAAAGAAAGAAATTGGATATCCAAGTGGGGAGCTATTGCTTGGGTAAGGGTTTATAAGGAGTGTATGTAGGAAATGAAACAACATAAAACGAAACAAATGAAATCCCATCAAAAAAAGCAATATGCAGTCTTCGGTCTTGGTGTTTTTGGTTCAAGTGTTGCCAAAACTTTAGAGAAATATGGGTGTGAAGTGTTAGCAGTTGATCAAAATATTACCCTCGTTGAGCAAATGGGCAAAAAGGTGACAAAGGCAGTCGTGGCAGATGTAACGAGTAAAGAAGAATTGTTAGCATTAGACATTGGCGAGGTGGATGTCGTTATTATTGCACTTGCGAGCAATTTAGAAGGTGCAGTACTTGCAACAATGCTCTTAAAAGAACTAGGTGTTAAGTATATTATTGCTAAAGCTAAAAACCATCAACACCAGCAAATACTAGAAAGAGTAGGGGCAGATAAAATTATCCATGTTGAACGAGATATGGGTGAAAAGGTTGCCAGAGGGCTACTTCATAAAAGTATTGTCGATGTTGCGGCACTTGATGAACGTTACGCTGTTTCTGAAATTAAAGCCCCGCCTTTTTGGCATGGTAAAACAGTAGTTCAATTGAATGTTCGCCATGTTTATAAAATGAATCTTTTGGGAGTAAAGCACAGTGGCTGCGATGATTTGATTTTAAATATTAATCCCGGTTACAAAATTCAAGAAGGCGATTCCTTTTTGGTTATCGCTCAAGTAGAAGACCTTGAAAATTTTGATTATCTATATTAAGTGGTTAAAGGGGCGTAATCTTTCTATTGGTGCAATTGTTTTGCTTTTTACCATCGTTTTAACACAATTTATTATATAAAATCGGCTATTTTAACCGAATTATGGCATAATCAATCTTGTATAAACATAACTAAACATGGTATACTAGATTACATGAGATGGAATTTGCAAAAGAAACGAAGTATTAATGATGAGCAATTTTGTGAGTATGATTGATCAAGTGATCTTCGATTCGTTGAACTTTTTAGGTTTAACTTTCGGGGGTCGCTTTATTTTACTCTCAAAGTGATAGTTGACCTTGCAGGGTGAAACAATTTTGCTAAAGGAGCGTGTTTTGAAATGGATAAAATAACAACCTATAGTTTTCCATTATATGCGGAATCGACTTATACATTTGATGAATATACAAAAGGGGTTTTTGCAGTAAATAAGCGTCGTCATTTTTACGCTAATATTAAAGTTTCTTTTGTAATATCAATCGGAGTTTTTCTGATTACATTTGTTTCTGGAAGACCTCAGGTGGGCTTCTTTCTTGCATTAGCAGTTTTCCCAGCGCTTTTGCTCCTAGGGCATGCCGTTAAATCGAGATCGCTAGCTCAAAAAGTAAAAAAAAGCTACGATTCTGATGAATCATTGCAAGAGGCGGTCATAAAATTCAAATTCTTTTCGGAGCACGTAGAGATAAGTGATCATTACAACAATGAGGGAGATGACGTGTTAAAAACATTAAAGTTTGAATACGATGAGTTAGATAAAATAATTAGAACAAAAACCAACTACTACTTAACATCAATTGTCGAAGCAGATGAGGCGACTTATTTTCTGGTGAAAGAAAACTGCTCTAAGGAATTGATTGATTTTGTGCAGGAACTTAAAAAAAGTAAATTAGTTGCAATCAAAAATTGGTAAAACCGGCACTAGTGTTGGAGTATGGTGAGCCATTTACATGAAATTTTTCTACGACGGAAGTGATTAGAAATGAAACCTCTATATGAAACGGAATCAAAATATACATTTGATGAGTATAAAAAAGGGATTTTAGCAGTAAACGAGCGTTTTAATGTTCGTTCTAGTACTCAAGCTGCTCTTGGTATTTCGATCGGAGTTTTTCTGATTGCACTTGCATCAGGAAGATATCAGGTGGTTTCAAGTGGTTTTTTTCGTGCGATAGTACTATTTCCCTTAGTTTGGATATTAGCGTTCGCTTTTAAATCTCGAGCACTTTCTGTAATAGCAGAAAAAAGCTTCAAGTCTGATGAAGGGTTGCAGGAATTAGTAGTAAAATTCAAATTTTTTTGGAATTTTATGGAGGTTAAACATCATTATAATAACGCGAATGATTATAATCCAAAAGCTTTAGAATTTGCATATAGTGATTTTAGTAAAATAATTGAAACAGAAACTAATTTTTACTTATTAGAAACAGAAGAAGCTAAAGTGGCGACTTATTTTCTAGTGAAAGAAAATTGTTCTGAGAAGCTGATTGCTTTCATGCAGGAACATGCAAGAATATTAGCAGGCTAGTGCAGTTTATAGTCTACCAAATCTCGCTATAATGTGATAGAATGGTAATGGTGTTTTAACTATAAATAAAATATAATGGAGGAAGGCACGATGACTATACTTAGGAAAACAACAATTGAAGATATTAGCCGAGTTATGGAGATTATTGAACAAGGGAGAGCTTATTTAAAATTAAGTAATGTTGATCAATGGCAGAATGGTTATCCTAATGAAGAAATAATCAGGGAGGATATTGTTGATGGATACGGATATGTGTTGGAATGTGAAGGTAAGATAGTTGGCACGGTTGCGCTTTCTTTTGATGGTGAGCCGTGGTACGATAATATATATAATGGCAAATGGTTGACCAACGAAGATTTTCTTGTAATTCATCGCCTAGCAGTTAGTGATGATGTACGAGGTAAGGATGCTGCAGCAGAAATTATGCGAAAAGCTAAAGATTTGTGTGCGCAGCGTGGTATTTGCAGTATCAAAATTGATACTCATGAGGATAATGTTATTATGCAGAAATTTGTTAAGAAGAATGGATTTGAATATTGTGGATTGGTTATACTTGGAAGTGAAGGTGAAAGGTTGTGTTTTGAGAAGGTGTTATAGTGTTGTCTTTTTACAAAAAAACTAATTTGAAAAATAATCACATGAAAAAATATGATAAATTTGGGTACACTAAACACTAGTGAAAATCTAGGAGTGTAGCAAATGAATTTTATTGAGTGGATCATTAATTTAGCGCAGATTTCATTGTGGATAACTGCTCTAGTACTTATTGGGATTTATATTTTAAAACCACTTGTAATGTTTATCCCGTTGCCAGTACTGTATGTAGCAGCCGGGATTGTTTTTCCAACTTGGGCTGCACTTACTATAACATTCGGTGGTGTTGCATTAGCGTTAATATCTGGGTATTACTCGGGTAAGTTAATAGGAGAGAAGAAGGTCAATGATTATTTAATCAAAAATAAAAAAATCGATCACTTTATAAAGGGTAAAGATAAAAGATTTTTATCACTTTGCTTTCTCTATCGAATTTTACCGCTACCATTTGATGTCTTTAATATGGTGTGTGGAGCAGCAAAAGTGCCTTTTTGGAAGTACTTGATTGTTAGCGTACTAGGTCTTAGCTTTGCAGTTGTGCTTAATACTATAGCAGGTGTTTACATTACAACGCCACTGTCGCCGAAATTTTTATTTCCCTTTAGTATTAGCTTAGCTTTTTCGTGTAGCGTGTTTATTTTGTATAGAAGGAGGATTTAAGTGAAAATATTATTATTGTGTTTTATGACGATTATCTTAGCAGGATGTTCTTCATCTGAGGGTCAATTTAGCGTTATGTCATCAGCCGATGCCTATGAATTTATAACTAGTGAAACAGATGTTACCATCTTAGATGTTCGCTCTGAAGGAGAGTTTTTGAGTGGTCATATAGAAGGAGCAGTTTTATTGCCAATAAATGAAATTGAAGATCGTGCCAAAAGTGTTTTAGTAGATAGAGATGCTGTGATTTTAGTTATTTGCCAGTCAGGCAACAGAAGTCGAAGCGCAGCGCAAGAATTGGCAAATTTGGGATTTACTAATATCTATGATATTGGTGGAATCATGAGCTGGCCGGGGGAAATTGTGCAGTAGCTGTTTTATTGTTCTTTTTAACATTATTTTTGTAAAAATGTTTGTGCATTTATGATGATTTATGATATAATGTGCTTTATAGTTTAAAAAAAAAATTTTATTTAGGAGGATTTTATAATGGGATTTATTAGAAACTTTGTAGGTGGTATCGCTGGAGCTGCAGGGGGTGCTATTGGTGGTACATTTGCTGATCAATGGAAGGATTTTTTCACACCAAAAACAGGCGTTGCTGCTACAGCTGCAATTTTTGAAGCGATGAAGCAAGGACAAAATGCAGGTCGTGGTGCAAATAGAAGAGGTTCGCAAAATGTGATTACAAACGGCAGTAAATTCGTTGTGCCAGAAGGGACAGCACTTATTACGTTGGAAAACGGGGCGATTACAGGCTTAATTGCTGAGCCAGGAGGTTATACATTCACCTCAGATCAACAAAATTCTCAATCTCTTTTTGCTGGTGATGGTATTTTATCATCAACAATTAAAACATCATGGGAACGATTTAAATTTGGAGGAATTCCTGGATCGCAGCAAGTTGCATTTTATGTAAATCTAAGAGAAATTCCTAACAATCGTTTTGGAACACAATCAGAAATTTATTGGGATGATGCATTTTTAGGAACACAAGTAGGTGCTGTTACAAGAGGAACTTATACACTGAGAATTATTGATCCGATTTTATTCGTAAAGCAATTTGTACCAGCTAAATATTTAATGCCAGGTGCACCAGTATTTGATTTTGCTGATATGGATAATGATGCTGGAGCGCAATTATTTAGTGAAGTTGTAGGTAGCTTAGCAGCAGCGTTTTCTAACTATACAAATGATCCAGATAAGGGCAACCGTATTTCACGAATTCAAGGAGATTCTGTCGGATTTGGCAAAGCCTTAGCCCAAGCTGTAGAAGACGGATTCCGTTGGCAAAGTGATCGTGGGATAACAATTGAAAAAGTTGCTATTAAAGCAATTGAATATGATGAAGATACGAAGGCATTATTAAGTGATGTTCGTCGTGCGGATGCAATGATGGGTGCTCGTGGTAATTCAATGATGCAGCAATCTGTTGCTCGTGGACTTGAGGCAGCAGGTTCAAATCCAGCAGGTGGCGGAATGGGAATGGCTTTCATGGGAATGGGGATGAATGCCGCTGGTCCAATGATGCAAGGGATGCAGCAACCAATGCAGCAGCAGTCTTTTGTTGGTGCTCAAACACAGCAGCCAATGTTCAATCCACAAACAGGACAACCAATGCAACCTCAACAACAACCAATGTTTGATCCAATGACAGGACAACCACTGCAGCAGCAACAACCGATGTTTGATCCAAACACAGGAGCGCCAATAGGGCAGCAGCAACAGCCAGCCTTTGATCCCAATACAGGGCAGCCACTTGGTGGCGGTGGGCAACAAGCCTTTGATCCTAATGCATCTGCAGCTCAACAAGCGCAGCAGCAACCAGCTTCACCTCAACAAGCAGAGCAACCAGTAGGTGAAGATAAATTTGCTAAATTAGCATCACTAAAAGGACTTCTTGACCAAGGCGTTATTTCACAGGAAGATTTTGATGCAGCTAAGAAAAACATTTTAGGAATTTAATTTTTTAAATCAATTTAAACTCAGTGTCTGATCCAGATGCTAGTTTGATCCCTTTTATTTACAAAAAGCAGGTGATGTAATGATGAATAACGACGAAGATTTTGAACTTGATGACATTGAGAAGACATCAGGCTCAGCTATCATAGATACGAGTTCTGATTTAGACGATGGTCAGAATAAATGCGAGAAGTGTGGCTCAACGGAGATTTCAATCAACCCAAATAATGGCAATTTACGCTGTCATTTTTGTCGCCATGAGCAAGCAACAACTAAGGCTGAGAAATTTGTTAATGATATTAGTCAACTTGAAGGTCAAGTAATTGGGTCGGGCGCAAGTGACATTATTGCGGATGTTGCAGATCAGATGACATTTAAATGTAGTAGTTGTGCTGCAGAGGTGGTAATTGATACATCTGAAGCACAGCAAGCAAGGTGTCACTGGTGCCGTAATACATTATCTGTTAATCAACAAATACCAAATGGTGCCGTTCCAGATAAAGTGCTACCATTTTCGGTAAAACGGGAGGATGCCGTACTTGCTATTGAAAAATTTGTTGGCGGAAGAAAAGCCTTTGCATCAAAAACATTTAAAGCTGAATTTACAACCGAAAATGTGATGGGCGTGTATTTACCATATATGGTTATTGATGTTAATTCTAATGCTAGCTTTGATGGTGAAGCTGAGCATGTCGTTAATACATATACAGAAGTTCAAGGTAATATTGAACGTACATTCCAAGATGTTGATACATATCGTATTATCCGTGATTTTGATTTAATCGTTGAAGATTTAACGGTTGAAGCTAGTACTGAAAAATTAAAATATAGAAGTTCTCAGAGAACGAATAATATTGTTAATGCAATTCAGCCATTTGATACCGATAATAGTGTTACTTGGGATGCTAACTATTTGACAGGGTTTACATCGCAAAAACGAGATGTAAATGTGGAAGAATTAACAGGATTGGTTCAGGAGAAATCCAATGATATTGCTACTGATGTCGTAATGACAGAAACGATGACTGCAAAAAGTCGTGGCGTTAAGTGGCTCAGCAAAAATATGGAGTTTAAAGGAAAACAGTGGCGCTCTGCTTACTTGCCAGTGTGGATTTATAGTTATCAGCAGGCAAAATCAGGTAGTAATAGTACAATTCATTATGTAGCAGTTAATGGACGCAATCAAAAAGCAATGGGAAGTGTTCCTCTTGATATACCAAGGTTGTTTATTGCCTCAGCCGTTATGGCAATAGTTTTGGGGTTTGCAATGCTTATGGTACTTGATGTGGTAGGACTTTTTATTGGAGCTATTGTTGGAATTATCTTTTTTGCTATTATCCACGGAAGATATCGCAACGCTAATGCAAGTCACGATTATGTGCGAGAAACAACTCGTAAAATGAATAATTTGATTGCAAATGATACTTTAATTCGTCAAGAAAGAGGCATATTGGTGTCGGAGCGTCGACTTGATGATCCTCGTGATTCTAATCGGAATCAGAATCATACTCGTCGCAGTAGTGTGGGAGCAAATACTGGGGCTGCAGCTATAGCAGCGTCTCAGGCACATCGCGGAGGGAGTAGTACCTCCATTGTAGATCAAAGATCGCAAAATAGTAGATCAACTTCGGTTGGCATTAATAAACCTGATAAGGCAAATGCTAGTAAAGCTGACGTTGCCAGAAAAAGTGTGAATGCACAAACTGTGAAAGCAAAGTCGGGGGCATCAAAAGGGAGTACAGCGGCTTCAAGTGGGACAACACCGACTCGTAGTGCTGCCCAAAATACTTCAAAGAAAAGTACAAGTAATTCCCGATCAAGTTCAACAAGCCGACCATCTTCAACTTCAAGTAGCTCACGATCAAGTTCAACAAGCCGATCGGCTTCAACTTCAAGTAGCTCACGTTCAAGTGCTCCAAGTAGATCAAGCGGCGGGCGTCCAACTTCAAGTAGCTCACGGAGTACTTCCACACGCAGCAGCTCAAGTTCATCAAGTAGTAGAAATCGAAACAGATAAAATATATTCTAATAATCAATTTAAAACAACATCATAGCGATGTTGCTTTAAATTGATTTTGCTATTAAGATTAGGAATTGTGAAAACCGATAATATTGTAATTTTGGGCATGGTTACGCGGGTAACGTATTTGCCATTTTGGTTATATAGCTATCAACATAAGAATATCATTCATTATATGGCTTTTAATGGAGTTTGCCTATTTAGTTATGGTTTTAGAAATTTTACGTAGTACTAAATTAGATTTCGTCGTGATACAAATAGGGCTTAAGAGACTAAGGAGGGTAAGTTGTGAAAGATAATCAAATGAGCTTAAAGGATTTAAATACAGGGGAAAATATTCTAACAGAAGATGAACCAACCATTATCCGTACTGATGAGGGTGCTAAAGATGGTCAAAACAAATGTGAAAAATGTGGTTCAACAGAAATTTCACTCAATGTTGACACTGGGAAATTGCGCTGTCACTGGTGTCGCAATGAGCAAGAACCGCCGAAGTATGAATCAGAAAAGATCGATCTCACCAAATTACAAGGGCAGACTATTGGCTCTGGAGCAAGTGATGCAGTATTTGATGAAAATGATGCGATTACCATAAAATGTTCAAGCTGTGCATCAGAAGTTATTATTGACACATCTGAATCCACACAAGCGCGTTGTCACTGGTGCCGCAATACGCTATCACTCAATAATCAGGTGGCAAATGGTGCAGTTCCCGATAAAGTTATCCCCTTTGCCGTTAAGCAGGAAGAAGCCCGAGAAAAAATTGAGAAATTTGTTAGTAATCGCCAATTCTTTGCCCATCCACGTTTCAAAAAAGAGTTTACAACAGAGAATATCATGGGCGTCTATATGCCTTACATGGTAGTTGATGCCAATGTAAAAGCAAATTTCAACGGTGAAGGCGAAATCTTACTAAGATCATGGACAGAAACACGCACAGTTGGCTCAGGAAACAATAAACGAACCGTGACAACAACATACTATGATGCCGACCGCTACTCAGTTTCCAGAAATTTTGATATGACAGTCGAAGGTTTGACCATCGAATCTAGCATTGATAAATTACAACATGGAAGTTCAAGTCGGACTAACAACGTCATCAATGCGATTAAACCCTTTGATCTTGAGAAAAGTATGCGCTGGGATTCCAATTTTATAACAGGGTACACAGCCCAAAAGCGCGACACGAATGTTGGTGATTTGCAGGGGTTAGTTGAAGTTAAGATTACCGATATTGCAAGACATCAAATTCGCGATACGATTAGTAATTATGATCGTGGTGTAAGTTGGAAATCCGAGAATTTAAATGTGATTGGAAAGCAATGGAAGGCAGCTTATTTTCCGATATGGCTCTACAGTTATCAGCAAGCAAACAAAAATATTCACTATGTTGCTGTTAATGGTCAGACGTTAAAAACAATGGGGAGTGTACCGATTAATCATGGGAAACTATTAATTATTTCTTTATTGATTGGGATTATATGTGCGATCTTATTGATGTTTATTGAAATTGAAGTCGGAATTGCTGGGTTTGTTATTGGTACAGGTGGTTTTTATTGGTTGACATACTCCAAATACCGTAATCAAGGTGCAAGATATACCCATGAGAATAGTACCAAAGCTAGTGTTAGAAATGTGGCTAAGACTGATGGTAGAATTAAAAAAATCCGTCGGACTACTGCTGCGCACATACCTGGAGACAATAGTGCTGCTGTGAAGTATAGAGGTAGTTCATAAGAAAAGGTTATTGATCAGTTTGACCAATAACCTTTTCTTATTTTGATTGATTTTAACTCAACTAATATCTGTAATTGACTCAATATTCAATTTTCCGATAGCGATTTTGCTCAAAAGCCGATAACACCGATATTATTGTGCTGCTGAGATGTGTTGTTTCCTGAATAATATCGGTAATTGGCTTTATATTCAATTTTCCGATAGCAATTTTGCTCAAAAGCTGATATCACCGATATTATTGCGCTGCTGAGATGTGTTGTTTCCTGAATAATATCGGTAATTGGCTTTATATTCAAATTTCCGATAGCAATTTTGCTCAAAAGCTGATATTACCGATATTATTGCGCTGCTGAGATGTGTTGTTTCCTGAATAATATCGGTAATTGGCTTTATATTCAAATTTCCGATAGCAATTTTGCTCAAAAGCTGATAT
>Ga0131853_10019005_pt1 | contig 12503 bp, 5 predicted proteins | sample TergutLab28metaG_FD_92764 | JGI IMG/M metagenome (GOLD analysis project Ga0131853, IMG submission 92764) | Labiotermes labralis P1 segment gut microbial communities from Petit-Saut dam, French Guiana - Lab288 P1 (version 2) (version 2) | ecosystem: Host-associated > Arthropoda: Insects >...
AAATGTCATTACTGACATAACAAATGTGCAGTTATGTTTGATGTTTGTGCGACCGTGCATCATTGATACAATAATATAAACAGCCAACTAGATGCAACAATAACAAATTTTATTGATAATTACTATCATCTCAACATGTTTCGGGCGAAATTATCGCCCGAAACATGTTGAGATGATTGTAATTATCAATAAAATTTGTTACTGTTGCATCTAGTTGGCTGTTTATATTCTTGTGGAATTACGTGTTGAGTGACGGAAGGCGGAAGATATCGGTGATACCCAACGTATAAAAGTAAAAAAGCCTTCAAGTCTTGAGGCAGGAAGAGATTATAAGTTTAATCACAGATTTATTAGGGGTACACATTTAAGAATTTATTTAGCAATGAAGTCAGGATTGTTGTCTAGTGTTAAAGTGGGTATCAGTGATGGGTTTTATAGTGAATGAATAATTTAAAAGAATGCGGAAGGAAGCAGCTTTGGACTAAATTCAGTGTGAATTAAAGATCCTTGGAGCGGGGGGGATGAGAAACAATTCTAAAAAAAGCCGAAGTATAGCTTGTGTTTTGTTTGCGATTAAAACCAGAAAACTAACTTGGGAATACAGCTCACAAACACGACCGAATGAACCACACTGTTTGATTCTTAATTTTCAATAATTTAATTAATGTCAAACATCATTTTTCTTGTGCTTGAGTAATCGAGGAGTGACGACTTTTAAAACTGTAACAAATAAATAGACACAAATTATACAAACACAAACACAAAAACATAAAATTCAACCAAATTAATAATTTATAAATTATTATTATTATTATTTCTTGCAAAAGAGCTGCAATAATTCGATTGCTCGAAAGGCAGCTTCACTATTATGTGTTTATAACGGCTGGTGAAAGCTGTTTGAATGTCACTTATCTGCTTTAGAAAATACCAAGTATGTGTGAAGACATAACTCTATTAGAAATTCCATTATTATACTTGCGTCGATTACGAAGATGAAACATGCCTTTTAATACTATAAGAGTATTCGTTATGTTGGGGGTCGACATTGTATACTGTATAGCTTATACTTGAACCTATAAAACTTCTGTACTCTGGTGACTATTTGTAAATGACTTTATTACTGTGCCCATTAAGCATGCTGATATTTTTATTGTTTGGATTCTTCGTTCGCCCTCATTTGGCACCATAAATAATTGATGATCCTGAAATAACAACTTCTAAAGTAGATCTATTTAATCCCCTAACTGGTAAAAAGTCGCTAAGGATATGTGAAACAAACGGTTCTGAATTTCTTGAGTTAACTGCAACGTGATAATATACTGCAGGAGCTAATCCTTTTAAGTTCCTACGTACCAGCATTTCTCAACCGCCGGGCTGCGGCGCGGTACCGGGCCCTGGCATCAATTATACCGGGCCGCGAGAGATTCTCCTGGAGTTGATAAATAATTTAAATGTAATTTTATATTTGTCAACATCTCACACTGTACACGTAAGTGAAATAATACTCTTTATGATTGTGCCATAATTAATTATTAATAATTATGTTAGTTTAATATGTGAACTTAAAAAAAAATTGGTAATTTACTGACGAGTAAATCTGTTGGGATCGGGCCCTCGTCTTATGAAAAAAGAATTTACCGGGCCGCGGTCTCACAAAAGTTGAGAAACACTGCTATATACAAACTGATTTTAACATTAAAAAAACAACAAATTACCCACATAATGTATTTGTAATTTAAGTAAAATTTTCAGAATAAATAGCTACTTTGCCCTAAATAACAGTAACCTTCTGATGCTTATCAAAGAGACGTAGAATTTTTTTGAAGTAGGAAGTAAATTTTGTATTACCTATCTTAAAGTCGTAGTACCGTAAATTACGCTCTGTATCACAATTTATTAACTAAATAATTATAATTACATATTAAAATGTTTGCTTATAATTATTTGATGTGTCGCGAAGAAATGATATTTAGAATGGGCTCCCTGAAGATGGTGTCAATAGACAGTGAAACGCGCAGGAACAGGAACTAGGATGTGATTTGTTACACACGGTGTAGTGCACAAGAGGTTTTACTATCTATTCAAAAAAAATTTACAATTACAAATATCTGGTAATTAAATCTACTTTCCTTCCAATTACAAATAAGCATGTGGATCTATAGGTGACTCACTACTTCTTACACATTGACAACAACTGTACAGAGACTATTCTGTACTCTGTGCTAGGGCTAAGATGAACAGAATAAATTCATTTTAGTTTTGTCATGCATATTCTCCATAACGTCATGTTTCCCTTTATAATTTTATTGACTCTGATAAAACAGCTAATTGTGACACATCAAAGTGTAACTGTAATTATGTGTATGATAAAGTATTGTGATTCATATAGCTGTGCCATTTTTGCCATTCATTGTGTTGCAAATTAAATAGTCTAGCTAAATGATAAATTTTGCTTTATTACAAGTCACCTCTTACCCAAGTATTTTAAAACACGATTGCATAGCAATAAGTTTTAAACTTTATCTAAAATTTATATCTCAGTGTAAGCGCCACTAGATTTAACATTACAAAATCTGTTACTGATCTTCGTTTGTGTCGTATGTTGTCCATAATGAACATAAATATTGTCCTGCATCGCAGCATTAAAAATGTGTCCTCAAAATGCAGAAACAGTGTGTTTTCTATGAGGTAGGAAAAGAGTTTATAATATAATTTAGATTACTCTTAATATTTATATGGTTATCTGGATTACAATATGGTACTTACATTAAATATTAATGATATTTATGAAATAAACTAATTAAGGCATTTTATTGGACTCATCTCTCGTCCCTGTACTTTTAGCAGCACGAATTTTGGGAATTTAACTCAGTTTCCTAAAAGTATTTTTTTTTAGAAATCTAAATTTAAAAGCGTGGTACCACGCTGTAGACAACAAACCCCAAAAGTAGTTTTATTCGCTCTCGATTCCAGTCGCCTCTTCTCGGTACCCGTGTGCTTCAGGGGTCAGTTACTTCCCTAAACTGAAAATTTATATAGTACATTCTCCTCCAAACGTTTGGTATGCTTCTACCGAAATACGCAGTGTGACTTCACAGAAGCCCAAAATATTAATTCATTTTTTTAATCATATATTTTTCTGTCCATTTCGACCTGCGTGTTAGTCATCAGTACAGTGGGCTATAGTGATAGAACTCGTGAGCCTTGTAGGAAATGATAGACCATATTTTCAGATAAAATAAAACCCCCACGCTCACTAGTATGAGAACCTGAAACTCCAAAATGGAAGGAGATTGAAAATAATTATTTGATGATAAAAAACCCCCTAATTTATGCTTAACACACAGCCCACTTTTGATATTTTTCTGAGTAACAATTTTTTTTGTTTAACTACTTTTTTTAAAAGCGCTATCTCATTTTTTACCATACAAAAAAACTTCTAAACAAATTTTAACCGATACTTTAAAAAAAGTATAATTTCTCCATAATGTTTCACGAAATAAAGAAATTTCATTGGTAATTTTAAGAACCAATTTTGCTCAACATTTTAAAACACTTGGTAAACCAACCTTATGTTTTAACGACCTGTATTTATTACGTAACATTTTTTCCCATACTTATTTTGCAGATACACGAATACAGGTTCGACAGCTTCAGGATATTCATTATACATTTCTGCCCTAAACATGTAATTTTATCGCTGAAAACTTGTTATGTAAACTCGAGTCAGTCGATAACCAGTGGTACACTCCAAATCAGGAGCACTGAAGTACATCAGACCTGCCCTTCACACAGCTGTACAACTCTTTCAGTTACAGTGTTACAGTATATAAACTAACATACCGGAAATCTTCCTTACGGAAACTCAACCGTATGAATGTAATTACAGATAATGCACGAGTATGTCATTTAAAAGTTTGTCCAGGAACTTCCGAGTAACTTTTCGTTTGTTTTATATGAATACGAAATTTGGTCTCTAAATTAAGAAGAGATAAAAATGAGTGTGTTTGCGGGGAGACTTATAGGTAGAATATTGAAACTAACAGAGATTAAGTGAAAGGAGAATAGGTAATAAAGAGCTTATGATTTGTACTTTTCACCAAATAGTATTAGGGTGATTCCTTGTCACGTTGTTATCATAAGAGAGACGAGAAATGAGTACAGAATTTTGGTCGGGAAACTTGGATGACAGATTTCGAATGAAGACCAAGGATGTGTATGGGAGGTTTATAATAAAATGGATCTTAACTCATTTAAATTGGAGGTTGTGGACTGGCTGAAGATAGGGACAAATGTACGATTTTGTGCATACGGTACTGAACGGTCTTGTTTTATCGAAGTCGGAGAAAACGTTAAATAAATGAGGAAATTACAGCTTTTCCAAAAGGACCTTGGTCCATGGAGTTTATTAGAACGGTTAAATCCACAATTATTGTATTTTTGCCCAGTTAACTGTGAGGTCCGTAGGCCGGGTAGCTCAGTCAGTATAGTGACTAACTACGGGCTGGACGGTCCGGGATCAAATCCCGGTAGGGACGAGATTTTCCGCTGGTTCAGACCGGCCCTGGGGTCCACCCAACCTCCTGTAAAATGGGTACAGGGTATTTCCCGGGGGTAGAGGTGGCCGGGGCGTGGGGCTGACCCCCCACTCCCATCTAGTGCCGAGGTCCTAGAAAGAGTTGAGCTATACCTCTACTCACCCTAAGGGCCTTCGTGACCTATAAAAAGGGTGAAAACCTAAAGCTAACTGTGAGGTCCACAGTTAAATCCTCCTTCCCTGGACAGCAGCTATATTAATGAAACGTCTTTTGATTTTTTCAGTCACTCCTAACAAATACTAACAATAGTAACAATTGATTGATTACGCATCCATGTGAGTTCATTATTCTCTAATGATCATACTTTATGATGCTATGTCATATAGGTTATTGACACCTTCGTCAATTATATTTTAATATTGTCGCAGTTCATTTTAACCAGACGATTATTGCATTTTCTTTCTCTTTTTATAATATTTGTTTACGTCACAGTTGGAGTTTCGATTGCTGTGCACGTTTTGAGAAGTCTATACTGTGATGGACTTCGAAATAGTACAATTATTCTACTTAATTTTGCTAATTGCTATTTTACAATCGAATTTAATTCTTCGTCCCTAATTCTGAACTTCTTTGTCTCTTTATACAACCCTTTTTTATGCTATACGAGGTTTGAAGTTCTCACAGCTGCGTTGTTCTAGACTATGCAGCGCCTGGTACAAATTCTAATTCCGCTACACTTTTGGAATGTCATCAGCCTTCAGTATTATCCTTGTAGAGAAATGTCTGTAAATAAAGACACTTCACGCAATCAATAACATTTACAGAAGGATTAAAATTTTGTTTATCAATTGGATTCTCTTTAAACATAATATAACAAAATATAATAATATTATTTTTGACACTGCGGCCCAACGCGGGCTATGGTCTCCTCAATGATAAGGTTTCTAGATCGCACACAACGAGGCACCATAGTGGGTAGGACTCCTCCGTTCGAGTGATCCAGAAACAAATACCTCTACCTGACAACACACAACACTCACAAGAGACAGACATCCACGATCCCGGCGGGATTCGAACCCACAGTCCCAGTAAACAAGAGGGCACAGAACCACTCCTTAGACCGCGTGGCCACTGAGATCGGAAGTAATATATTTTCACTAAATGGTTATATATGAAATATAATATATATATATATAGCGATTTGTTGAATATCTCAGCGTCAAATGTCAGGAAGACAGTAAACAATTATTTCGAGATAACCGTTTGAGGCACGATCCAAGCAATACGTGGAAGGACTGAGAAAATTCATGAAATTTCTCTGACAGTATATTCGGTGCCCCAGTAAGCATTCGAACCATCGGTCACCCGCATTACCACCAGTGACACTGCTTGATTAATTCTTTGGAACTCAGTATTTACTGTGCGGATTGCCAGTCATGACGTTTCTAAACTTATATTCTGTCCACAAAATTTATTAAAGTTTCTATATGCTTTCCTCCTACCCGCAAAATTGTAGCCTCTAAGTGTTAATTATTCCTGAATATAATTAACATGACTTATCCTTCTGAAAAATGTGGAAATTGGATAATGTCTTGTCTCTGTATTGACACCGGACGAACAGCCTACAGTTACCGGGCGATCTGTTGACCTTCACTTGTTTAATGGGGAAAGTATCTGTGCAGAGGTTATCGACACTTGTGGATGAAGGAAGCCGTGCTTCGGAAAGTTGGTAGTGTTTATGATATATTGATGAAATATTCGGGTCTAAGAGACTGTCTGACAGTTTACGTTTAGTGTGCAGCGCTATGTGTTGGGTGTGTGACGGCATTTATGTGTGTTCCGGTGATGCGAGCAGCGATACACAAAGAATCATATCGGTTACTGTAGTTTGGTGAGGCAGATCAACAACAGAAGTGAGTACCAATATAAACAAAGAGAATATTTATATATATATATTTAATTTATCATTAATTTATCCGAAATCCACGTGCATTCTCAGTTTTATTGTGATGTTGTATTAGCTCTGCATGTTATACATTTTCAGTAGAATTATAAAAATCCGAAATGATTCTGTACGTAAATAATATTTGCGTAAAATTAGTAAGCAAATATCAGATCTGCCCGCTTTTGTAATTTTACGCTACGCAAGCTGGTAGTTTATTACCGACGTTTCGGGACAACCTATAGGTACCATTTTCAAGGGTCAAGCAGTCGGGTCAAGCCCCGAAGGTTTGCTTCACCCTTGACGATGAGACCGTTAGTTTGTCCCAAAACGTCGGTAATAAACTACCAATCTAGGCCCTATAATATCCGAAGAACGCAGATGGCGATATAGGAAAGGCACTTACTTTAAATCTATGGGTGCAAGAAATGAGGAAAGAAAATAAATTACAGGTGTTTGAAGAAAGAGTAATCTGAAAATATTTTGCACTTAGAAGAATGAAGTGACCAGTTTAGGAAATTGCATGATATTTAAGAGGTTTGTACAGCACTGTATTTAATACTGACTATTAGGTTGATAGACCGCATAACATTTGGTAGAATGGGGAAGCAAAAAACACATACAAAACATGTTGGAAAACGACCACTTGAATGACCTAAAAGGAGATGATAGGACAAATTTAAGATGAATTTTAGGAAGATAAGTAGTGAGATCAGAAGTATCGGGCTCAGTCATGTTCTTTTGATTATAAAATTTCACCTACGTTTCCTGCCACAATAACGAGCTTTACCTGGTCAGTGCTAATTAGAAGCTTTCTTCTGTAATTACGGATGAGAGTTTGTTGTCAAAAAATTATTTGTGACCTATTACTCTTATTAATTGAAAGATTATTGTGAGTTAGTGGTGTGTTTATTACTTACCTCCAGTGAAAGTTACTGAAAGTTTCAGCATCCTGAATATAGCCGGGAATTGATTACTGCGTGTGCTTGGGGTGTATTTAAATATTTGTAAGAATGTGATGTCTAAGATAAGTCATTTTACTTCGCTTACAGTTCCATTTGACTGGCAGCGCAAGCAGCGGTTCTGCGTACACGCGCGCGCACATGTCTGCACACTCACGAGTTGAATGGTAACAGCACAGTATATTTTAATTCAGGCGTTCTAATTTATTTCCCGTTGATCCCAGTGGTCGTGCGTTCGACACTTCAACGTCTGCGGCAGCTCTATTGTTGGATTCGCGGGTTCGAATACTTCTGAGGACATGGATATATTTTTTTTCTCTTTGTGTTGTGTGTTGTACAGTTAGGGGTTTGTGCGACGGGCTGATGGTTCGTTTAGAACAGTCCTACTGTGTGTGTGTGTGTGTGTGTGGTGTGTGTGTGTGTGTGTGTGTGTGAGAGAGAGAGAGAGAGGCAGAGAGAGAGAGAGGCAGAGAGAGGTCTAGAAACGTCAACAAAGAGGCGGCGTATGTATAATTTGACCTCCTGCACCAGAGAAAAAGTGTATTTTCCTGTCAGTAAGGTCGCTGTTTTACAAAAAAAAAAAAAAGAGCCATTTTAATATGCCAGGACACTTACCAGATATTTGTTTGTGATAGTTTAATCAAGCCTTGTATATTCTACTTCATATCTTGCTATTTTTTTGTCACGCTCTCCGTAAATACGCCTTTAGTAGCTTGTAGTATTTGGTTTTGAGTTGCAACAATACTCTTCAACTTAACCAAATTCAACAGTTCACCAGACATTAGCATTTTGTTTCCAATTTTTGTGTTGGCAGTATCATCAGAAAATTGGGATCATTTCACAATTTTGGCGGACCCTTATGTAGTCGCAAGGCACCCTGATAATATTCGGAGTAGTTTTACAAGTAGGCGTACGTATGATGGATTAAAATGAGGAATATATTTTTGTGGAATATTGATTCATATTTAGTACCTCACTGGCAGGTAACAAACGTGTTTCCTTAGAACATTCCATACGTGGGTCATTTAAACTCTTGACAGCAATAGTGCTTTATTTCCCCCACCACCACCCCACCCCCCACACACACACACTAGCAAAATACTTTTTCTTTAAGTTTGTTTTCGTTTATTGATTATCCATTATCATACAACTAGTTAGCTACTTACATTAAAGTAATATTTTACTTCATATACTAAACGCATAAAGCGGATGATATCTTCTCTCATTTTGCCTTCCACCGCATTTGAACTAATAATTTATTCCACCCTCGAATCGTGTTCATCACTCTACTCTACGTAGGCACACAACATACAGTAATTGGACTCAGTTTTACAGCAAATTACGTCTGTGTTTACGGTGTAGTACAGGATGAACTAGAAATAGATTTCACTAATTTAAATAGCTCTGATGCATTTGTAAATCAAAATTTCTCCACCAATATCAATTCAAATTTGAGAAGTTTCAGGTAACAATTTTTTGGGGGGTAAAGTTCATCCTTTTGTGGAGTATAATATTAAAATTGACATACGTGTTGCCGTCAAACACAGCAAATTTTTTTAGTCTCCTCAATCCACGCTGCGTGTTTCGGCCGTACTGATGATCCTCAGTCATTAAGTGCATGATTTTAAAACTCAAAAACAATGCGCATGTATTTTAATCCTTTAAACGGCGATTTAAATCCCACCTGCCATCTGCTGGCATGATTAGGAGCACACCATATTCTTCACGTTAGCAGGATAAGGGTTAAATTCTTAAGATCTTACAAATTTTACAGTTTATAATAATGTTTATGTAGAAATAATATGTAATCATTTTTATGTTTGTCATTCGATTTACTTTATTTCATGTCTTCCTACTCTGCCTAAAATTTGAATTCTTGACTCTATCTCGAGTTGATCTTTGCTTGACGTACTTTTGGACAATTGAAAAATTCTCCTAAAATCAATAGGTGGAGTTACGTATTCTTGTTTATTAGATTAGTGTCTACTTTTTAAGATTTTGCGTTTGTAGTTGAAGTTTATTCGTGCCGCTGATATTTGCATTTTCTTGGTGTATAGCAAATTTTTTAAATCATTTCACTATTGCTCCCACTTTCCCGTCATAGTGCTATCCGTGTGCCTCGCAACTACGATTGTTACAATTTGTGCATTTTGTGAGGCCGAAACATGTTGCGTGTAGTAACATGACAATAAAATTTATGTTTGACGTCAACAAACCTGTCAAATTTCAGGTAGCCGTCTTTAACTTGATGACATTGCAGAAGTCTTCTTCGAAACGTCGATGGCGGCATTACATCCTATAAACCACCAATTTTGATATTCACCACCGTGAGAAAAACAAAAATTGGCTGATGGAAGGATACCTGAAACCAAATCCACAGTTTCCCATACGTCTGTATGGCGTGGTGTTTGATGAAGTACATGGGCATCTCCAAATTTACTTTTTTCTGCACAACATCGATCGGTGTGGATTCCTGATATCCGACCCACGCGTTCTTGGCCCACGTGCGAATGTGGGGTCTTCACTTCATCTGCTGCTCCTTTGAGATGGACAGATCTGACAGCCAAAGATTATTAATTTGTAACAAACTAAACACAAAAACTTACCATTACATAAAATAATACGCAGTATTTTTACACCTAAATTTCTCATGCAAATATTTAAGGATATTATTAAAATGGATAATTTATTTATAAAGACAGCTGGTCTCATGTGTCGAGAATAAGGTCCTTTAATTTTTACATGTTGTTTACGATACAGAACTACTTGATTTTGAGTCTGTAATATTTCAACATATTTCCCCAGATTTCACTCAGACTTTTCAAGCGGGGCTCGCTTTTCATATTTGTCAGCTGACATATGTTCTACTTTCCCTTTCACCCCATGTACGCAACATCTACCTCCCACTTCATCTTTTTTAATCTCATCACCTTAATGCTCTTTTCGGGAGAAGTAAGAATTGTGAGATCCATTACGTAACGGTCTCACTGCTCGTATCTCTTCCACTCTTTGTGGCCCCAATATTCTCCTTCATACTTCGAACTCGACACCCCAGTCAAATTTACTAAGTTACGATGCGAGAACCTACAAACCTTCATCCAAAAAAGGAAACAGGATGGAATTATAGTTTTTTCTATACTGTCTGCACTTCTTTCAGTAAGAAAAAAAAAAGACAAAATTTACCACAATTAAATTAATTTTCTTGAATGTAATATTTATGAGTTACTGATGTCTTCGAAATTACAGAACCTTTGATAAATGAAGAATAAAAGACGAACTTGATGTCACTTGCTATTTTTTATGTGCTCAACATGTTTCGGACATTAATATATCCAACATCAGGAGCTTGCAACTATTCTGTTGAATTACCACATTGGTCGTATTGTTCTTGGTTCGATGTGTGTTGGAGATTCGGTGTGGTTGGGTTGGAGTGGTATCCGTGTTGCAGGCTTCAGTCTGGTAATTCAACAGAATAGTCGCAAGCTCCTGATGATGGATATATTAATGTTCGAAACATATTGAGCACATAAAAAATAGCAGGTGACATCAAGTTCGTCTTTTATTCTTCAACTACCACAATGATGCACGGTCCAATAAACATAAGATTATAGAACCTTTGTGTGAAATAAATTCCTGTGAAGACGAATAAAAAATTCATAAATAAAAGCTGATGTAGATGGAAGTGTGAATGTACCGACGTGTTCTTTAGCCTAACGCCCCCTTTATTATATACAGAGTGACCAGATCGTTCTGGATAACAACACATATTTAAACCATCAAAACGCATCTTTTATTAATATACATTCCCATAGGCCTATAAATTACTTTACGATTGTAGGAATCGTTTTGTATAAAAGGAATTCAGGCAGCAAAATCTGTGATTCAAAACAGTTTTAATGATGACATTATATAAAAGGTCCCGAAGAGACTTATGCCCGTCTCCCTTTCAATAAACCACTAGTCGAATGCAGGTTTCAGAGTCGTTCTGGGAGCATAAACTTAAAGAATTATTGAGCTGTTTGTCTCAGTGATTGTCACAGTTTCCAAAAAGAACTAAAAGAACAAAGTCGGTTTCTCTCATGCTACAGTGCATTTATTTCTGTTCACAATCAAAAGAAAAAATAAAACGAGAGCCACTCCACATATACATACAAAGAACAGAGAGGAGGAAAGGGTACCAGAGATGTTGAAGTGAAGGAATAATGAGTTCTTGTTTTTCAATAATGAAAAATCACTTTAAAACCCTCGTTCTATCATTTGCCCTTTTTCCCACTTTAATCCCTTCCATCCGTATTGCAACCTTTTACAAGGAAAACTCAGAAATTGGACTCAAGACCCTGCAATTAATTAGGGTCCAGAAGATCGTATTGTCTTCCTCTACCCCCCAGACCCTTCTTCTGATACGTAATCGCAGTCGTGTTTAATTTGTAATAGTCAGAAGCGGGAAACATACAAAGGATATTTTTTTGTTTACCAGGGTCATTGTAACGAAGCCTGTGTTTATTGGAGATCCCATCTACTGTGACAATAGACTGAACTTACCGACTATTAAAAAAAAAGCTCTCTCTTAAGAAATGCTGTACACAAACAAATCAGAACAGGTGATGACCATTAGGCAGAGACAGGTTTTAGATCTACGCGTTGGGCAACGCATGCCGATGAGAGAAGGAGGCAGATTGCTAAGAACGTAAATCTTAAGACCGGGTTGGTTGAGGTTTACTGTTATTAACCTTAGCTTTCAAAACCTGCGCAGTTGTAACTGGCCTTCTCTTTCAAAGCACAAGTCTACATTGAAATTGCTCCGTTGTTATGTACTGAGAGTTAAACTTACGTCAGGTACTTACTTACTCCATGGTGCAGAGTCCTTCTTGAGAAGCTAACTGGTTTGCAGCCAGTCAAGAAATTACCCGCATTTCACGGAACCCGAAGGTTCATCACCGCACTCACAAGCGCCCGCCACTTGTCTCTATCCTGGGCCAGCCCAAATCCAGTCCATATACCCACATCCCACCTCCTGGAGATCCATCCTAATATTATCCACCCATCTACGCCTAGGTCTCC
>Ga0131853_10019008_pt1 | contig 12502 bp, 7 predicted proteins | sample TergutLab28metaG_FD_92764 | JGI IMG/M metagenome (GOLD analysis project Ga0131853, IMG submission 92764) | Labiotermes labralis P1 segment gut microbial communities from Petit-Saut dam, French Guiana - Lab288 P1 (version 2) (version 2) | ecosystem: Host-associated > Arthropoda: Insects >...
GGGGGGGGGGGGGGGGGGGGGGGGGGGGGGGGGGGGGGGGGGGGGGGGGGGGGGGGGGGGGGGGGGGGGGGGGGGGGGGGGGGAGGGGGGGGGGGGGGGGGGGGGGGGGGGGGGGGGTGTAGGTAGGTTGGTAGGTAGGTAGGTAATGCGACAGCCTACCAGAGGCGACCGAGTGGGAAACACTGACGTCCGGAATTCACAGATACTTTCGTGTTACATGACGAGAATTTAATAACACCCTTACCAACAAACTTGTTCAGAATCTGAAAACGATCTCTCGGATACGAGTGTCTCGGATTCTACGGGGTTCTGCTACCGAAAGACATCTAGTTACTGATCACGCTATGTCAATGAAACATCGTGTACAGTAACAACCGACCTAAACCATGATACATATTACTGGATAAATGAAGATATTAAAAAATAAAAGGGGGGGAAATTTAAGACGGATTTCGTGTGATTAAAACAGGGAAAGCCTGACGAAACATCGTCCGAAGCTGATGCAGTTGCTGTTGAGTGCACCACTTGGGTGTGACGACCTGACATGGGCCACTGGCCCAGCTGGTTATTTACAGACTGTAAGGTTATGTTCTCGGAACTCCCATCACTATTTGCGCTAATTAACTGGCGTACACAATTACGAGCAGATTAAATTGGAGGAGTGCTCGTAAACACATGTGCCATTTAGTTTTCGGGTCCTTACCTAAAACTTTAAGATTAACGTCCAAACCCCCACTCCCGTCTCTCATAATGAGTGACAACGAAGAATTTCAGCGTTCAGTTAGGGGAATTTGTCCATTGTGTAACAAAACAGAAATTTAACACAAACTTTAGAAGAAAAGCCACGTCTCCGTCCCGTCGTACAAGAATGAAAAGCACCTAGTTACACCCGACTGTCTAAAAACTCACACTACCAAACCTCTGGGCTCTAATATGTCAAGCCCCACAGGCAGGCGTTCCACAACCCTTTTGTCTCAGGAAGACACGAGCCTATCAGCCTATCTCCAAAATTACGTATTAAATTTTTGTATTCTGAACACTGGACGATGGGCGAGGTCGAAAATCTTAGTGCTGATGAACGTGATACATTATCGTCAAAACCCCACGGAACTGCGACTCCAGAACTTTAAAAATGGGATGTCATGGAGAACTCTGACATACGAGAGAAGAACGGAGCTTCATAATTTGTACCAAACTGTATGATCTAATCCGCGCAAGTAGACATTAAGAGACAACCTGGACGACCCGAGGCGTAGATGCAAGGATATCCAAATCAATTTTAAAGAAACACCACTGCAAGTACAAGTCTGAGGAGTGGGACAAGTGATGGGCAGCTGTGAAAATGGTAATAAACCTTCAGGTCGCATGAAAGAGTGAGAGAACGTTAAGTTCTCTAGTTGCACTAGAAACGCTACTGTTGCGGCGTCGAGTTGCCTTACACAAATCGCATTAAGTCCAGTTTACAGCGGAACATTTATTTTTTGTCTGCTGTTAATGTGAAACATGCAAGACAGAAAACAGTGAATGCATTACACGTGTGATGCCACACATAGACCATTCTAGCACGTGCAGTTACACACATGCAATATGAATGCTATTCTGAAGATACCGCAAAGGGATTTCAGGATGAGATTGGAAACAGTATGATGACAAAAATATTTATAAAACATAATTTTTCGGCTCCCAACTTCCATGGAAATATCGTGACATGTGATGACTTGACACGGATGAATTTTAAATGTCCTTCAAAGCTTCATGCAAATTCCGACTTCTCCCCTTTCAGTTTCCCGCAGCAAGGGTCACTGAAAAAGTTTAGGTGGTATAAAATAAAACAGGGCCCCTAATAAACTCTACAAAAATGTGCAAAACCTACAAAATTTCAAACGACATAATCAAATCAAATTACACTGGTAGCAAATTCAAAACACGCTACATTTCGTCTATCAGTCAGACCACGCACGTCATTTACTCTCACACACGCTACGTATCAGTTTTATGATTAATGTTTAGAATACTACAATCTTACCTGTTTCACGCGTAACTGTACACGTTCAAGGTGTACAAATTACGAACGGGCTGCTGTTTCGTTTGATATTCATCGTTGGTTATCTGCAATTTGTGGACAGACAGCACCTGCACGCAGGACTGTGTTCAACTTCAAAACAGAGCTTCCATAGTGTCAAGTGGACTGCACAGGCAGCTGTCTGTGAGTGGTATCGCGACACCACTTTCCTATTGGTTCTATACAGCCACGCGGAAGCTCCCAAAGAGACAGCAGAGATGTATAACCTGGGAAAGGAATATGTTGAGCTAACAGCTGTTTAGTATTCAGACTACAGATACAATTGCTGCAAACGAGATGAGTCTGAATAATTTCCGAAAGCCGGTCATATAACGCTGTGAACGACAACGGAAGGGCCAGCCGGGCAAGACGATTCCGATGCAACTGTAAGTGTTGCGCTCTCTTCCGGTGATTCGCATGCACGATAACACAAATCAGTTTCATTTCCTCGCAGTGGGCTGACGTTCAGAGTATATGCTGAGACAACTTGCGTTCTTTATCGAATTAATGTATAGTTAAAAAATTCATCCCACAGTACGGGCCTCCATAAATTTCACAGAAAACTTACTGATGCAAATGTACGTAGCAAGTCGACGCTAAATAAAATACTCAACGAGTTACTTCGAATATTTTCCTAGTGCTATGTCGGGAAATCAAATTGTGTAAACGAGTTTGTGCACCTCAGCCGTCAGGTTGAACATCTCCGGTACAAGCAATGTACATACGTAATATCGAGAAATGAGGAGGTATGAACTGCGCTCTTCTGGGTCATTACGCAGGGAGTAGCGGTAATTTCCACCACCACTACTCGTTGCGTAAAAACCCAAAGGAGCCCAGTTCGCAGCTACTTTGCGGCGGAAGCCTGAAATCACGCAAATGATGAGGTGGACTTCTGACGGACTTAGTACAGCTTTATATAAAAAAAAAACCCCTGCAGCACAATGAGGGCCTTGTGGGAAATGGCGCGAGATGAACAGCTGAGGTTAAAATAAAAGGAGTTGAAGAGCAAAAATGTGTCTGTGCAAACCGTTGAAGTAAAACGGAGACGTGAAGGTGTAGTTCCCACTCATTCTTAACGTCGGAACTAGATGACGGTCGTCAGCTTCACATCTCGGCCACCTTACACCGGGGCAAAGAGCCTCGACAAACGAGAAGGCTGGGTGTTAGTGGCTGCTCAGAAACAGCTGGACTTCAGCGAAATGACAGTGTAGAACATTACACACAGGTTCACGTCTTCACATTTCACCTAACAACAATATGGTTATCAAGTCAAGGAGAAGAGACATACAGAACGAACTGCGGATCGTAACTCGTATAAAATTTCAATCGGAAATCGTCAAGACAAACAGCCACTTGGGCAACGTAAAAACATAGGTGCATTAACTGAATAGGTACAATAAGAGGGTGTTAAATAAACACATGGAATGTGAGAGTTTGTTCAGCAGGAGGCTTCCTGAAAGGCCAGGAATTTCTGCACTTCGTGACTATGGCTATTACGAACGTCACACAGCCTGTCCAGATTCCGCGAGCTCTAAAACTCCGTACCGGAATGGGAACAAGGAAAACGCAAGAATTTAAGTGTGCCAGCAACGACCTAAATGTAACGTATTCATACAAGCTACATAGGGGACATTTTAAAAGTAACCCTTCAAAGGTGAAGGTGGAGGTGGGTGGTAAACGCCACGCACTGGCCGCTTTACCCCCCAGGAAAAAGCCCCAGTACCCCTTGTACAGAAGGCCGCGTGGGCCTCCTAATGAGTCGCTATACCGACCACGCTATCCCTACTACACTAACTTCCAAATCCATTTATCGTATTTATTTTATATGGATGAAGTCTAGAATAAGCCGATTCATAACACTGCTTCAAAAACAGACAAGACAGGCCATGAACATAAAGTAATAATGAGGCGCGTTCGCGTAATCATTTTTGCCATGGAAAAGCAATAAGTGAGACTACTATGAGCCTCCATTTGTATTTTTGCACTAGTCATCCGGCATGAAAAGAGCATCTTTTCTACACAGAATTTTACTGTCATCTCAGGCCTGTCCGACTACGATATTTTTCCACATTACCTCATAAACGGCACGATTTTCGGAAAATAATGATTGAACATAAAATTGTTTTGATGTTATCTACATTTTTTGTCTAATATATTTCTAATTCCACGAAAAGTTCAGGGTGATATTATCCTAAAGTACATATATATATATATATTCACGTAAAGTACGCGTTACTCTCGTCAGTTTGTAATCAATCATGAATTTTCTCGACATATTTTATAAAAATCCCCAAATATCAAATTTCATAAGAATTCGAAATGCGAAAGCCGAGTTTGTTCCATGCGAATCGACAGGCCGACAGGCATGACGTACCTAACAGTCTCTTTTCGCAATTTAGCCAAAGCGTCTAAAAATCAATACAATTTGACAAACAGGCGCGAACTGTCTTGAAAAGGCTAAGAAGGGGACAGGGTACGGCATATCTGTGGTGCAAACCGTCCAGTATTCCATAACAGTTCGCAAAACACACACACATAAAACTTCAGCTAAACATTCGCCATGTCGAAAAAAAATATACACATGCACTCTTAGACCTGAACGAAAAGTGATGCCTGTGAGTGCAGTGTTCCTTCTCTGCTAATTTACAACAACAAAAATTTTCAGCGCACGTATGCAAGTAGAGTGCCGTGTCGATTCTCCGAATCCCGATTTTCGAGGTCGGTTTCGTCCGAGTCGATGCACTGTAGTGAAGGTCGTTTCAACGTTAGGTACTGAATTTAGCTGAAGTTCGTATCTGTGTGTGCATACGAATTTGATTTCTGTACAGCGTAACTTAACAGTGAATATTCTCTTATTATTCTATTGTACTGCTGCATACACTGCCTATTTTAATAGTGTTATGTACATATTACGTATTATTTCAACGTGTCTATCATACAGATGTAATCCCACGTGCTAAATTGTGGTAATCCGCGCAGTCAGAGCTTTTCGGTAATTCGAGGCAATGTTGGTCGCGTTCACCTCAAACACAGACATTCTATTAAAATGTACGCATGAAACGTAACCTAATCCAATATAATTCTATTGTTATTTCTGACAGAACTCACAAGTTTAATGAATTACGAGACAATAAAACAAACGGTTTATAACAGCCACAACCACGCAATGCAAACAGACATGTCAATGTACATCATCTCCCTTTCACCGTGTCCCTGAACACGGCAGCTGTCACAAAATGTCCCGGCGGATACATGATCTCTATACGATAAAACTGCCGTAATCATACAAACAACGAGAAGGAAACTGTGTACTTCCAGGCGAAAAGGAACATTTTGCAGACTGACATTTATGCGCCTTCAAAAAAAAAAACACTCAGAAATATCTACTGATTTGGGTGCAGCGCATATGGAATGTGAAAAGAGGAGGTGATGCCACGAATCACAGATGTGAATGGAAATACTTGAAAAACATCTTGTAGTGCTGACCGGTCGCAGTATGCTTCCGATGTTTGCCGACAAACTCCAGCGTCACACGGTAAGGAACGACAATTAACCAAGATAACCCTCGTAATTACGAAAAAAAACACACACTCCCATTACCCCATCTGTGGGCATGACACACACACTACACACACACACAAACATACACACCACACACACACACCACCCACACACACACACACACACCACACACACACACACATACACCACACACACACACACATACACACCACACACACACACACACAGAGTAAGCCACTCGATTACAACAGTAGCAGATAAATGTCCCTTTTTGACCAAAATAAAGGTAACATAACTACAGCAGTTGATGCGAGGAAAACGGGCCAACAACAGGTCTCCAAAAACGATCTCTCGTTCCTTCGGTGGCAATGGCCGCGAACACATCCGAATAAAAGGGGCTTCCGAATTATGACACGTCGAATATGCTTGCAAAAGTAAGCCGGCCGCGCCTAGTTCAGGGCTTGCACTTCCAATACATGGCAACAGGCAACAACCGCCCTTACCTACCCCTCCCTGCGCACTTCGTCACCATTGGTAAATCGACGGCTTTATGACAAACGATCGCAGTGTTCCTTTGCAAGAACGAAACTAAACAACACCGTGCCACTGGAATGTGGCGAACGTTACGTCAGGTGATATATACCGAGACCACTCTGTTCCAGAGAAATTTGTATGCTGAAGACAGGGCGAACACATCGGCCAGTCTTGCTCTGCACCTGCACAAAACAAAGCGGGCACCTCTCCTTGTACAAACAACGGAAGCACGACAAAATCCACTCTTAAAAATGCACCCAGCACAAAATTTATGGCACCCATGACGTCACATAAAGTGACAAGCACCGCGGCGCCTCGGACGTGTGACGTCACCAGCAGCCCATGTATCAACACGCATTTAATGGTTATTGTAACGTTCAACGGTCATCAATGTATCGGCTGCCTTCCATGGTATGACTCCAGGTGAGCAGTCCCCATATCCGTTAAGTAATGGATGACGCTGAGTCACAGAAGACACATTCCTCAACACGATCGACTCTTAACTGTTGGGGCAAAGCAATGTATAGTTAACTATAAACAACCGCCAAGACGGGAGGCATATCGGAGCTAAGGAAACACGGATTTAAAAATGTATAACGCGTATGGCACTGAGCAACAGATTACAGCCAAATTGCCCGCTAGATACTTCAAAATATTCAGTCCTACCTGCGGCGATATGAAGAAACTACGATGCGTCATCAACCCTTATACAGCACAATATATACAACATAATGCAAACATATGACACAATTTGTATCTTTGACAGCCCGCTGTGCAACAGAAATTATAAACAGTCAAAATTAATCAACAAACTAATTATGCTGTATTATACTATAATTATTATATATATTATAAAAATGTGTGGCTACATGCTTCGACCAATTATATCACCATCTTCAGTCCATTCGGACAACATAAAATTCAAAATAACGACTACAAACTTCATTTACGTAAAATGGAAAAAAAAATCACAGTTGCACACTTCATTTATACAAATGAAGTGTGCAACTGTGATTTCAAATTTATTATTGTCGGAATGATCTGAAGATTGATTATCATATAATAGATCGAAACATGTAGCCACACATTTATATTATACAATATAATTTAAAACATAATTGTGTTGATGGTGAATTGTAAATATTTATAAAATACAAGCCTGATGAAACAGGTGATTATGACCGGATCTGTAACCTCGAGGATTACCAATATGTTTACACGTACAGAGACTATCTTCGTACAAGCCGGTAAGAGAAACTTGTCATCACCGATTGGGTTTAAAACGTGTATCCACAGAGTGACGCCATCAATCGGATTTTAGGATATAATGTCCACATTCTTGGGTATGAAATTATGCTGAGTCTCCGAGACTAATGCCACTGGAAAATAGAATAATTTTTTTGGCACGATAAATCCAATAGCATATTTGGCGATGAATTCATATACAGTCACCCCCATCAAGCAAGATTTTAAAGTGACGGGCGGCTGAAGATTGAAGAAAGCCTGTATTTGTATTATATTACAGCCAGTATATACATTACCTACAACGTAACTGTGGATGACTTCCTGCTATTATATTGCCTGTGGAGCGTCTCTGCTAACTGTCCGTCAATAACCAGCCAACATAATGGGTATCCCCACTTGCCTTGGTACCGCTTTTCCATGGTGGAAATGTCTTGGTGAAATCGTCCACCGTGCTCATCGCTTACTGCCCCGAAATTTTCTGGGAAGAAGTTTAAGAGAAAGTCTAACAAATGCACCTTTTTAGGCATATTATACTCCATAGCCTTGTAGCACTGTACAAGATAAGCCACCATATCAGGATAGTTTTCTGCCTTATGATTACCCAGAAAACTGATAGTGACATATTTACACTTCCTTGGCACGATGAAAATATAATAAACACAATCCTTTTCCACAAAATGTAATGGTAAAGCAAGGGCTGGATAGGAACTCAGGGTTCGGGATGATGAGGCCTCCAGATTTCAAGAAAATCGGCACATGAAGGTGGTAAGATTGTCAGCCCTATGCACCGGCCGCATTTAATCCTCCTCCAGGACCACTGCGGCCGGAAGGATTGCGTCAATGAAAAATTCCAGTGACACCATCGGGTCCCTAACTCGTGACCATCCGGCTTGTGGCACAGTGCCTCAACCAAACGGCGCTACCGCGTGCCCACAATTTTACACAAAACACTTCACTAAAAATAACACACAACACTTGCAACTTATCACAACGCAGTCCGGCACACAACTAGCAGTGCAGTGTTCCTCAAGCAGAACTTACTCTTTGTTTCATACCCCAGCGTGTCAACACATGTCTGAGGTTGCACAGTCCGGCTGTCTCTGATTGGGCTCACATGCTTCTTATCTTTCTTAACATTAAATTTTCATGCCCAAACTATGATCAAAATATAGTAAAATTACTCAGCTAACCGAATAGTCGTGTTTAGCCTAAGCACCATCGTCACCCATATGCACATGTAAATACTGAGGGCGAAAGCCACAATGGTGCTACTGGCACTCAACCTGCATTTATCACGCATTCATAGAAGGGACCAGAAACTTCAAATGAATCATACACATTGTTGTTTGCAACGTTCAAAACATGTATAGCTGGAATGACTTGGCAACACTGCGCAAGATGGTCAGCGGCAGAGGGTCCGACATGAACCGGACTCCGGTGCGTGGGAGATAAGGCTGAGCAAGGCGCACGGCGTGAATGACCAAACTGCTGTGCAACATCTGCTCATGACCGCTCCTTCCAGGCCAAGACTGAAATATACGTCATGAAAACGGCTTCAACAGCATTTCGCTGACGTATGACCTCTCTAAAGCAATCTCTCCTCTCGACTTTTCAGTTCAAAAATATAATTTCACAAATCGTGAAAATGCGTCAATTAAAACCTATATGAAAATAGTTGAAACATTCGCAATAGCGGCCTGGAGACGGCGACGTCAGTAATGACAGCACACAGTTTGGCTTTAAAAACGTAACACACATACTGGCAACCGTCTTAAGGTTGAAACCTAATGTACAAAAGTTCGCCATTACACACGATCCTGCGCCTACTCACAGCCACATATACCTTCAAAATCTGCATCAGTATTATCATCCCTCAGACAGGATGCTGGGCCAACTCACAACCACATATATCCTTCCAACACCTGCAACAGTATTGCCATCCATCAGACCACCAATCCTTTCCATCGGTAATATTACCATTCTATATTCTACTCTTTTCCGTCGTCGTTCTCACATCCTTTGCTTGCGTCACAACGTACAGCATATCCATGGAAGCTCATACGAAATTCTACGTCCGGTTGCGTCACGAGATTCAGTATGCATCATCAGTGATCGCTGACTCTCTAGTAGAAGTTTATTGGGTGAAAAGAGACATTAAGTCTATAACTTACATTTTAAACAAATGCATGTGTTAAAAAGTACCCTTACTTCTTCGAACGAAAACAGGATGCGAACCACTGAACTTTCCTGTGTACCGCTCTTCTGTTCTTGCAAGTACAATTCTGTAAGCTCTTCGCTTCGTTACCTGCCCAATAAATGAATTGTAAAACATCGCGGAGCCATCGGATAGTTGATTGTGGCTTATCGGCGCACAAAGTTTGTCATATCCGTTACGCCAATTCCTACTTAATCCTGTCAAATTCTGTCTACTAGCGTCGCAGGCGTTATTTACATAATCATATCGCTTCCCTACTTGCGACGCATAAGACTTCCAAATAATCATAAAAACAACAAAACAAATATAATAATAATGCTTCCAAGAGCCTTCTAATAGGCGTCTTGGCTTCCTTTTCCCTGCCGGCTCATATTTCACATGAGCGTAAGAGCGTCTAGGACCGTCCACTGTGTGAACGTGTTGCAGCCATTCATTCGTTTTTCTTGTTATTTTTCACAAAGCCTGTTGCGTTTTCTTAAGTTATTTCCAAACAACTGAATTTCTTGAGGAGTCAAACAACATGTATTGTGCGGTTCTTATCTCCTGTTGCGATTCTAGATTTGCTTTGTTCCTTTAGTGTCCAGGACTCACTGCAGTACATTGGGATGGGTAGGACGAAGGTTTTGTATATTCGTGGTCTAGTTTGCTTACTGACTTTGCAGGGTTCTGGAACTTGACTGATGATACCCGTTGTCTGTAACAGTTCTGATAATTCGTCGGTAAGATCGTTTTCTCCTTCGTTCCACATTGTGAATCACCAGTAATTTTACGTATTGCCCTGTTATTTTGTTATAAGTTAACCTTGCTTCCAATGGGACCTCTTCCTTTCAATCCCACCGTTTTATCAATTTTTGTGCGAAAGACCACATGCTGCAAGAACTTCACTCTACAATATCATGCTCGATCCGACAATCAATAGCAACAATAATTTCAACCTCTCTTGTAGTATCGAATTCATAATATGACTCCTATAATGACTGGAAAATGGGTAACCTCTTCCACGTGATATAAAACATACAACACTATATTTTACTTTAAGGGGTCTACATGTTCACTCTGGTAAACATTTTGTTGATCTGGCTGTGAAAATGTATCAGTCGCACTCCCCGAAGATGACCCTCTGACGGTCGAAACATATTCCAGTAACACAATGCTAATAAAGTGATATGAATAATATACCGGTAAGTGTGCATCAGTCGGTTTTTTATATGAAACTGTTAACCTGCTTTCGTAATACGACATTTAATTTATAAACACCGGGTACATAATCGGTTTTCTTTTTTCGACCACGTCTTGTTCGTGTTTTCGATTATAGAGTAAACATCTTATCTTGCTGGCTTCTTTTTTGTCTCAAGAGGTATTCTTGATGTGATATATAAAGAATTAATAGGCTGCAGAAGATACAGCCTTGCTTCCACCAGCGCTTCGTTAAACTGGTATCCTGAAGTCAATTTTATTGACAGTACAAACTACTTTAAAAGGTCTACGAGTTTCAGTAAATATTTAAAAGAAACTTAAAAACATAAATAAGAACAGATTTAAGCACAATGCACTTCTAGGCAATAGAAAACGCAATTCACGTCTTACCGTCTCCTTCAGCCAAGGAAAGGGGACACGAAACGAATAAGTTAACACAAGTTCTGGGAACAACTTACCGCGCCCGGTTCGGTTAGAACACTTAAAACCACACACACATACACGGAGGTCATAAGACATTTCCATGTCGTAATGTTCAAATATACAAATCGTCCACAAAAATATAAGTAACAGTCGAGTTTTGAGTGTTGCAGTTTCGTAACTAACCGAATGAAATAAAAACGAAATGACAACACACACTTGAATTTTGTGTCACCAATATCATACAAAAGCGCCTGATGCACGTACCAACACGACAGTCTATCTTGGGCCAAACATATTCCTTTTTTCTGGGGATACCAAGAAGCAAGGTTTCGACAAATCTCAGGTATACCAGCAAAACGGTGCATTGCATCCTTCTAGATAAACAGAAACAAATTTTCGGGTTGAAGATAATTGCTGACGTGTCGAAGGATCGTAACGCCTTCAGTCATCCTTCAGCAACACCACTGTGACGACTTCGTGTCTCGTAGCTGGACGGACAGAGGGGGCCTCGCTAAGTATCTGGATGTAGTTCAAGGTGGCTTCTGGTTGCGAAGGTAGATGACGAAAAGTGCTGTTTTGGAGCCAGTGGTCAAGTATAAGATGCTAAAACATTCAAGCACAAAATTATGGCAGATACTAAAACCACAATACCAAAAAGGTTCCTTGTTCTTTTAGATAAAATGCCGTCTCGATTTCTGTCTGTTGAAAGAGACGCACAGAGGGAACGATAGATTCTCTAATATGGGCACCATGATAATGCACGACGGACTGCTCTTAAAAAAGAAAGCAGCAATAATGCTGATGCGATGCCGAATTTGAAGGGTCACAACGTAAACTGGACTGGAGAATGCATACGCATCATGAACACCATCCCTACTTGACTGAGTCCATGGTAGCGACATGTAGTAAGGGTGAGTAAAGCACATGAAAGTCATCTTTTCGGCCACCTGCATATCAACTGCGCACTTGCATAACCCAAAATGTTACGAATTTGATCTAACGTCCTCGAAACTAAGAGTCGTCTGCATCTCCGCTATGCAGCAATCAGTCCCGCACACTCTTTACCACTCCATGCAAATTACTTGCACAATTTCAACAACAGAAACTATAAATAACCATGAAAACATGGCAGCAGAAGAATCGGTCTTCTCTTGTTTTCAAGTGGCGCCAGAGTAGGTGGCATGGGCCCTGCTTCTTTGGGGTGGATTCCGAGAAACTTGGGGGGGGGGGGGGGGGGAAGGGGCGGCCCAAATTTTTCTTCTGGGAAAAAACAAGGAAGACCCAAAAAACTTTCATTTTCGAGA
>Ga0131853_10019009_pt1 | contig 12502 bp, 10 predicted proteins | sample TergutLab28metaG_FD_92764 | JGI IMG/M metagenome (GOLD analysis project Ga0131853, IMG submission 92764) | Labiotermes labralis P1 segment gut microbial communities from Petit-Saut dam, French Guiana - Lab288 P1 (version 2) (version 2) | ecosystem: Host-associated > Arthropoda: Insects >...
GGCCTTAGTCCGCACGCGAACTATACCGACAGAGCGGCCGCCGCCGGTCGGCGAAGTTAGTGCCAAATTTTGCGGATAGAGGGGTGTCACGTGGTCAGCGCAACGGGTCCCCACAGCCGTTAAGGAGAACAACCTTAACAAATCAAAATTCTATTCAGGAAGAAATTAAGAGCAGACTGAAGTCAGAGAATGTTTGCTATCGTTTGGTGCAGAATCTTTTGTCTTCCTGGTTGCTATAAAAAAATACAGAGATTAAGGTAGTACTAAAACTTTGCCTGTTGTTTTATATGGGGGTGAAACCTGGTTGCTCACACTGAGGGAGGAACATAGGCTGGGGGTGTGTAAGGATGGGGTTTTGAGGAGAATATTTGGACCTAAGAGGGATGAGGTAATAAGGGAGTGGAGAAAACTATATAATTAGGAGCTTAATGATCTGTACTCCTCACCCAATATTGTTTGGGTGATCAAATCGAGAAGAATGAGATGGGCAGAGAGAGAGAGCAGAGGCGTATACAGGGTATTTGGTGGGGAATTCTGAGGGAAAGTGACACCTTGGAAGACAAAGGTGTAGATAGGAGGATAATATTAAGATGGATATTCAGGAAGTGGGATGTAGAGAATGGACTGGATCTATCTGATGCAGGATAGGGAGAGATGGCTGGCACTTGGGAATGCAGTAATGGACCTTCGGGTTCCATAGAATGTGGTGGAATTTCTTTACTAGCTGAGAACGGGTTAGCATCTGAAGAAGGATTCTATTCCTTGTTCCTTGGAGTGAGTAAGTAAATGCAGTACTACTACATATTTCTCAAATTAATTGGTATTTAAATTGTGACAATGTGGATTATCTTTTTGTACAGGCGCTGGGTAGTATCACAGAGGGGGTTATGAAGGTGTGGATCCCCAAGAAAGGAAGATCTTCCACCAAGCACCGTTCCTTGAATTCCAGTGTGCAGTATGCTGTTGTTGAATACAACACCCACCGATCCGCTGCACTGGCCAGGAGGCGCCTGATTCCAGACAGACCCGTACTGTGGGGAAAGGAGATAATTGTGGATTGGGCCACACCAGAGCATTTCCACCAGGTAAGCTCCCCCTTTCCAATCACAAAGTCACAAATAATTTTTTAGAAATCCAAGAACATACCGCTTATAGGGGATTTCAAATTATAATGCCCCGACCTTGCCACTTAAAGCATAAGTGACCAGACTTTTGGACTTGGGAGTGATCGGCTCTGAAGACAGAAAATCTTTCGGGATCTACCATAGTACATAACGTATTAATATTAGGTCAACTAAGCAAGCAATGTAAAATAGCATAATAACATAAAAAATATAAAAGTACAGTTGTTTCATTTATTAAAAATTAATCTTTTCAAACTGAAACAATTTGCCATAATTTAAAGGTGTTTTTCATCAGACTTCCTACTGTGAAGTTCATACAGAACACTGCATATCTTGCCATAACTTGTTGAAAGAGGATTCATAGTTGCTTAGGCACACAAGAATACAGAATTTTAAATGTTCGTCAGTCAGACGGTTTTGGTACCTTGATTTAATTATCTTCATCTTCGTCTTTGCAGAGGTAGATTGATCCGAACAATGCTGCCAAACAAATAGCTATTGATGGTACTGAGGTGGCAAATAAATTCTGATAGACACCAAAAAGCGGTCGCGATTGACAAAACAACTGGCCACCCCTGTCAGGCCTGGCTTTTGCAGAGTAATACACTGAAACCTCTGTAGTTGTGGAAAGACTTCTAAAGGTTAACATTTCAGTCGGATATGTTTATATCTTTGCTTGGAAACATGGTTACAAAATTTGACAGGACTAATAAGTGGAGTTGGATTTAAATTTAATGTAATAATCCTGTGTAATAAAATGTGACAGTCACATACCTTAAATAATAGATACATTTTTTCAAAATTATAGAAACAGAGATAACAAAACATAACATCCACTTGGCCACCATCAGTGCTTAAATTCTACAATTCTACTGGCAAGCACCAATTTCAATAATTTTAATAATTTCAGTAATTTATAATCCACATTATTATGATAATGACTATAATTATTCTTAAACTCTTAATAGATTGCTATCATTTACATTTATTTTGTACCCAATAATTTTCAACTCATATATATATATATATATACATGATATACAATTTGAGACCTTAACGCAAGTCATAGTAAAATTGGACAAGATGTAACACATGCATAATCTTTCCTTCGTATCCTACTGCCTGATGACTGCAGTCTAATAGGTGAGCTGAAACGTGTGGCTTAATAAATTTCAACTTATTGTATGAAGATAGTTGTGATTGACGATGCTGTCCTGACCTTTCCATAATGAAGTCCTTGTTGTTATAATTATAACCATTATTTTATGGTTGTGTTATATATAACCATCACTATGAAGCAGAGTCCTTCTTCAGGAGTGAATAATTCCTCAGCTAGTAAAGAATTCCAGGCATTTTATTGAACCCGATGGTTTAATACTGTGTGTCCACAGAAGGTCTCCACCGGTCCCAATCTGCAGCCAATTGAATCCAGTTCATACTCTTCCATCTTACTGATTTAACATTTATTTTAATTCTTCTCTCCTATCTACACTTTGGTCTTCAAAACGGTGTCGTTTCAGGTTTCCTTACCTAAACCCTTCGTGCTGACTACGTGTCTCTTCGTGGTTGCATTATGTGAAATCGAACTGTGGTGATACGCCGTGGGAAAAGAGTGCACTTCGTATGGGGAACGTAACCTTGCAAACATTGAAAAGTAATGGGGACGTGTGAAAAATTCCCAGGAGTGACATTTTGGACTCATGCTTTACGTATCAGACACGGAGGTTATAGTTCGGTGACATAACCTATGTTATAAAGACGGCCCTTGTATTGCTTTTGTGTTATGTCTGATAGCCTTAAGATCCGGCACGGACAGGGTCAACTGAGGTGTCTTACGTCATAACATTCGATTGCGGCGGGTAATAGTACCACTCTGAGAACATAAAAACCAATAATTATTGGCGAGATTCATTTGTGCATTAATAGTGTGAAATATCGGAGATTTTCTTTCTTTGTTAGATAGCATTTTATTCACTAAATAAGACGCAAGGTTTGTTTATATATATTGAATAAACGAAGGAACTCAGCTTCACAAGTTGGAAGTGTTGGCAGTGGTGTTGAGGTCGACGGTCGGATGAGTTTTCTGCGCGAGAAGCTGTACAGTGATCAGGTTTGACTTGGTTAGTGCCAGTGGCTAAAAATGAATGAGGGCTACAGACAGAATAATGAATTTTGTTCTTACCGATCCCCACTTTCTACTAGGTACGCATCAACGGAGATGCGGTACAATTTTAGTGAAATGAAGAAATTTTCTACCTGGCGCTCGCTGTGGTTGTACCTTGCTAAAGCACAGAAGGTATGATTTTTATTACTTAAAAATTGCCAACTATGTTTGGCGTCGGGAAAGTTGGATGTTTCGAGTGTTTTTTATTCTGGAATATTCTTTATGATTGAAATTTTGTTTGTAATATTTACGTAATAATTACGATGTAACTATTTGAAGCACAAATTTTACGTAATAGGTATGCAACAAATGGAGAATGTACGTGTAACGTAACATTGAGGAGCGGTGGGTACTTTGCATTCGGGAGTCAGCTCAGGTAGTCACACAATTTAAGTCACAGGGGTCACACGTTTTGTTGTTGTTCTCAGTCTGTACGTATATTATAGAATGTTATTCCTGTTAGTAGGGTGTGCTGTTGTATTTATTTCTTAACCTTAATATATGTCTACGATTTGTTTTCGTTAAATTTATCCTTCATACATAACCTCAAAGTTTAAGCCCTACGAAAGGTTTTGCAATTTCTCAGGCGCTATATTATGATCTAGGTATAATCACGAGCACAGAAATAAGTCTTGAATATTATGATTGTGTTTTTGACTTAATTATTCTTAGTGAAAAATGCATGAACGTCAATATTTCATCCGGCCGAAAGCAATAAGTATTAAATATTATTACTCTACGTATTTGTGGTTTAAATCTTATCTTCTTCGCGCCGTGTTGTGTTCGATGATGACGATGATGATGACGACGACGACCCGTCTTGCTATGCCGTATTTTTCGTATCTAATAAACGTCACGATTTCGAAATGAAGATTGGTGTGACATGTGTATTTTGATTTTCCCTACAGCTGTTACGTGCTACTTCATTTCTGGAATAAATCAGCGAGATATTGTGAAAGCATATAGGTTTTTATGTAATGTGCCTGATATATTTTTTTGGGGGTTTGAACAAGCATGAATTTTTTGGGTCATATTTGAAGAAAAATCCCCAATATAAAATTTCCTCAAAAATCTATCTAGTGGATGGACAGGCAGATGGACAGATGACAAAGCTATTAGTCATTTCTCAAAACTTTGTGAATACACCCAAAACAGAGTACCTGTTACATATTAAGCACACTGTGTCACCATTTGAAGTCCTGCAGTTTCATGTGGTGTAGGACAACAACCATTGTTTATGCTGAGAATTGTAGCAGACATATAAGTACATGTGGGCTTCATGCAGGTTTCTAATGTTAAAACAGGTGGACTGTATTGTGACCACATTATTTTAAAGGGTCAGTTGTTTGAATGATAATTTCCATTTAACCTGGATACCAGCCATCCTGGCTCAGGTTTACGCCATTTTTCTTGGTCCTTTCTGGCAAGTGCAATTGAAAGTATCACTCATTAAAAAAAAAAAAAAAAAAAACACACACACACACACACAGATGAGCCACAAAACTATAATGTGAAGATGTGGACTGGGTTAAATTATCTCAGGATGTGCTGCAGTGGCAGTGGTGTTCCCTAAAATTAAGATCTTCTTGTATCTTAAAATTCAAGCCTTCTGGAATGTTATGCCATGTGGGCGACTAAGTAGTTGCTGACATTTCAAAAGGATCATAGTACCTTCACATTTAGGATCAAGCAGACCAAGAACACTTTTTTCTTCTTTTGGTTGATCATTCGAAATGTTGGTAACCTTTTACAGCTGATACATGTTAACATCTCAAGAAGACCTGAAGCTTCGTCAGCACTGACGTGAGAATCTCAAAGATCACACATTTGTACATGATTGAATACCAGTAAATTTTTTGAAGGAAGAACATGTCGAGCTATCTGGGGAGTGTAGTGTTATCCAGGGCTTTGGAATTTAATGTTAGCTAGCTACATGTAGTGTAATATAATATAATATAATATAAAAAAAGGCTAAGATGAACCCTTGTGCAGGCACTGAGGCTCTGCACAGGCCATACAGCTCATAGGGGGAGTAGTGGTATAGCTCTACTCTTTCTTGACCATAGCACTAGAAAGGGGTGATGGTTCATTGTCATGCTTCAGCTGCTCTTTACCCCCAGGAAAGATCCGGTACCCATTGTACAGGAGGCTGGGTGGGCCCCAGGGTCGGTCTGGACAGGTGTAGAAAATCTCGTCCCCACTGGGATTCGAACCCCAGACCGTCCAGCCCATAGCCAGTCACTATACCGACTACACTACCCGGCCCACATAATATAATATAATATGCTTATAAAGTACCTGTAACAACCAACTATGCATTTATATTACTTGTCTTTTGGGATGTGCTGCAGCATAGTCATGCTGCCTTGTACTGGATTTCAATAATCATCATAGTTACAGTAGTGATAATGTCAAATATGACTGTCATGTACAGCAAACGTGCATTATGCAGGACTGCTGGTTTGCTGGATATTATAGTTCTTCAGATATTTGAACTCCTTACCTGGCAACTTCACAGTCAGACCTAATCACCTAATTTTTCACTTGCTATTGTTTCGTGATTTTCCCTGTGCCACTTTCTGTTCATTTATTATCACTACTTATGTAACACTGTGTGTACTGAATCTAAAGACCCAACAGGTGACCCAATAATTAGTGGCTGAACTCTCAGAATTGGTGCTGGATGGTTGGTGCCAGTTGATGTAAGAGTGGTATGTAATGGACCTCTTGGCCAGCTGGCGCTTGATAGGTCTTGCTAGATATCACAGCTTTTAGGCCTACTATACATACACTTCACTTGTATCAGAGCAGTACCACTTCAGCATTTATGCAACCAATGAATGCTCTGGTTTCTTTTAAATAAGTGCCTACATATTTCCTACACAGTGAGAAGATTGTGCCTGTTATACTTAATTTTGTTCAGTGTTCTCATTTATGGAATGTAACTGAAATTTTCTGTGTGTTGTAATCCTTGCAATGTTTTTACTCACTGGACAATTAGTGACAAAGAGTGTGATAAAATTCTGTAAAAAGTGAAGGTGTTGTTCATCTTCGATGAAGTACAGGTGCTAGTCTCATTGTCAGAGATGTGGTGGTGGTGGTGGTGGTGGTAGTGGTGGTGGTGGTGGTGGTGGTGGTGGTGGTGGTGGTTAACAGAGTGATGTCCTGGAAGGAGACTTTTGTGTCTGTTATGGCCAGTGGAACTGAAACTCATTAACAAAAGAAACTCGTTAGTGCTCTAAAGGTTGTGTATACTCATTTTAAGTGAGCTATCCTGATGTGGGTTTGGGGTTGTCAGGATTTGATAACCAGTGCTCTAGAAACTGCATCCTGGGTGGATTAGGTGGACCCACTGTGTGTGTGTGTGTGTGTGTGTGTCTTAATACCTTGTTGTCTGCTTGTCTCTCCAACTGTCATCACAGTCAGCAATTATGATCTGCAGTCCTGCTACTCGGAGCTGTTTTTGTAGTGAATGCAGGAATTTTTTGACTAGTCAGAACTGACAGCAGTTCTTGAGTATATTTTTAAAGAAAATTGTATGGGAACTGTTGCATGCAAACAGCAGTTAACAATGGATGAAGACATCCTGTAGGCCCTACTAAAGTCCAGGGATGACTGAATTGACATCTTAATAAATAAAGTATCATCTGTATTATTACATTCCTTTATCACTTCCAGTAAAGTAAATTTCTCACTGAGTTGAAATCTGCTATTGAACCAGTTGAATGTGTGGTGCTACCCAGTTGTGCCAAGAATTATTCCTTTGTTGTGGAAGACTCAGCTGAAGTATGTAGTGTATATCTATGGAACAGTGGTCAAGTTGCAGTTTAGTTTCTTGCCATTTACTTTAATGAGGGCATTTCAGCTAAGTTACCCATGAAATTTAACTGGCTGTTGTTTCAGACTGCTTCAAACATGATACAGGCACAGTTCACCGTTTCTTGTGGAACTTAATCACTTTTGTTTGTCAGTCCTGAAGAGGGTAGTATACTCCATAGATGGTTCTACAGCTCAATATTAAAACCAGAAAAATTTTCTAAACCTCATATTACACCAGAAGGTCTTTGGGCTTCCAGCAGTCACAGGAAAATTGCATGTGTATAACTCTTAAAAAACATGAGCCACTTTGTGCATTGACCTTATTCAAACTTAATTGTCACTCCAAAACAGCTTATTAATTGGGTGTGTAATTTAACAAACATGTAAGTTGCTTGTAACAGAAGAATGATACATTTAAAAGTTACTAGATTGTCTACAGCCAGCCCAGTCTTTGAAACCCAGAATCTGTCATCACTTTGCCAGTCAGATGTGTTGTTTTTGTAGCAAGAACATTTTCTTTCTTGTCAGGATCTATGGCGTGTCTGTAACAACTGACTTGAAAACATTACTAGGCTTGTCACTTTGATTCTGTGGTGCCTCTTGGTGTATAGATCATGTGCTGATTCTAGATGAGAACTTATTACTTACTTATTTAATTACTTACTTATTTACTTACTTACTTACTTACTCACTCAAACACTCACTCCATGGAGCAGAGTCCTTCTTGAGAAGCTAATCAGTTTTCAGCTATCAAGAAATTCCCCGCATTTTATGGAACCTGAAGGTTCATTACCACATTCACAAGTGCCTGCCACCTGTCCTTATCGTGAGCCGGCTGAATCCATTCCATACCCTCACATCCCACTTTCTTAAGATCCATCTTAATATTATCCTTGCGTCTATGCCTGGTTCTCTCAAGTGGTCTTTATCCCTCAGCTTTCTCCACCAAAACCCTGTATATGCCTCTCCTCTCCCCCCATACATGCTACATGACTCACCCATCTCATTCTTCTCGAATTTATCACCCGAACAGTATTGGGTGAGGAGTACAGATCATTAAGCTCCTCATTACATAGTTTTCTCCAATCCCCTCTTACCTCATCCCCAAATATTCTTAAAACCCTATTCTCAAACACCCTCATTCTAGATGAGAACACAAATTGAAAATTACTTTCTTTCATCTGTGCAGTTTAGCACTGTCTTTTGTTCATCCTTTCTGCACACATATCCTAAATATTTCTCACACAGTTGTAATGACAATGGACTCAGGAACTGCACTGGGTCATACATTGACTGATATTGAGGTCAAATGACCTTTTATGGTGAATCAGTCACAGGCATAGCAGTGTAACTAAGTGAAGCACTGTGCAGGTAATCAGCTTGTGTTTAATTGCACAGCTGAAATAATGAATTGTCAGTAGTCTTTTATCCTCTTCTCATTAATGTTTTTCTTACGTGTGCAGAGCAAAAGTATGTGATTGTGTATTATAATACCGTATAACAGCAGTCAGCAAAATGTGGCCCTGCTGTCTTTGCAGTGTGGCCTGTGATCTAATTTCACAAACATGAAACAAAAAGATATGAAGTATGATGAATAATTATTTTATCCACATTCAAACAAAAATATTTTTAAATATGTTCTATTATTGACAGTAAAACATTATTTCTACCAAAATGTGGATAGACATTCCATCTCACATGAACGTGACTATCGCACTGCTTGGCTTCAGTGCTTCTGGATTTAGAAATCCGGAAAGTAATGTTGTTGCCAAACGAAAGTGTGTGGCAGAACAACATGTTTCTTAAAGTTCTTCTATCGTAGAAGTCTGTATCTCTTGTTCCTGTTGTTTTGTTAATCACATTATAGGACTAAATGTGAAAGGTCAGTGACAGTAGAGACAGAATTAAGGACTTAAACTTTTTACCACCCAAATAATGGCACAGATGACAGGGTATTGTCATTAATGATATATAATTACAGAATACAGATATTATTTGTAATGTGGCCCACAAGCATTTTATGTCTTGATTTGACCTTCATGTGCAAAAGATTGCTCACCACTGTCTGTAACTTCTGTTTACAAGATGGTGCCAGACAGGATTTTTTACTATGATATTAAGTGGCACATGAAATTTATTTATATTTGATGTATTATTATATATTTATTTGTTATACATATTTACAAAACAAAGGTCCACATTTTTAGCTATTCAAAATAGACATGGACATTTACAGTTTTTCTAATAATAAAACTGTTTGGCATATTGCTGTACAGAGCTTGTAATCAGTTTTTGAACAAACTTTGAATTAGCTCTTTGGACACATTGGGACCAAAATTATGGCCATTCAAAATTACACCTTTGCCTAAAATTTTATGATTTTGGAAATTTAAAATCACCACTATTTCTGAACAGTTAACATTACGAGCACTTGAAGTGAGTGTGGATACTTCTGTGCATGTGTATCAAGTAACTTCAATTGTCATGAAAACTTTGGAAGGTTGGTTTGTGAGCTGTGTTGGTAAGATGTACAGTGACATGATATTTGGAAGTGGTGAAACTGTGCTGCAAGTTGCTGGACATTTTGTTTTGTTCCCTTATCATTTAGAGGTAAGTTTTGGATTGGTGTTACTTAGTCATGAAATACTGTGTGTTGAAAATGAATTTAGTCCTATGATGGATTTAATGTGTCTTAATATTCCTTGAATTTTCAATTATTTTTTTCTTTCATTGTGTTTCTTACATTTATTGGAAGGAAGAGAATGTAATACATGAAACCAGTACCCTGAATATAGTGTTTTGATTTGGATAAGTTATTACTGTTCATCTGGTCATGTTTGTAATTTGGAACTGATGACTGGGTTTAGTTGGAATTAATTTTATGTACTGAAAGTCATAAATATAGGTGATCCTGATCTTTACAGCAAGATGAGAAATTAACTTTCAAGTAATTATGTATTGATAGAGAACTGTTTTTAGTTTACAAAATCAGAACTTTGTTTTATGGTTAATAATTTTTTATTTCCTTCCATCTCATTTCATTTAGGCAAGCAAGGAAGACTCCTCTGAAGCAAAGGTAAATCAGGAGAATATACAAACATCTCCTACTATTACACAGTACAGTGGTAACAACATACAACGTTACAGTAACAGTGATAGAGGGACTCTTTCTTCATGCAATTCCAACACTTGGAGTCTGGAACAAATGATGGATCATTTTATTTACAACAACTCCAGCACTGACTCAGATCTTTTACATATGAAGGATCCCTTACAACCTTCGATAGCTGCCCTGCCAAATGTAACTAACATATCAGCTGGTGCCACTTCTGCCATATTAAAAACCCATGGAATTACTTCAGGAACATTTTCTGCTGTTGATGCAATTGGAGCAGCAGGTGAGCCTGGAACTGAAGCTGTTCCAAGATTTGAAATTGGAGGAACAGTGATGTCAGATATGAGAAATTTTGGAGTTGAGATGGGAAGGAATCCCAGAGCTTATCATCCTTATCAAGGAAACTGCCATAATGGTGATTCATTTGGTCCAGGACAAAAATTTGATTGCTCTGCTGGGTTGCTAAAACCACAAATCAGCAACTACTCAGATGGAGATTATAGACCACAAATGCAAAGGTATTTGTATGGGGCAAACCTGACCCCCATATTGCCCTTAAGTGATGTCTGCTCTAATGAGCATGTGGAGGGCACACGACTATCACTGCAAGGAAGAGCTGCTCAGTCTGAACTATTCTATGATCAGACCCTTGACGCATTCAACAGACTCAAGGTTGGCAGACCTATAAGAAAGTCTGCAGTAGGACTGGATAGTATTCCTGCTACTGGCAGCATAAGAACTGAACTTGCATTACCAAGGAATCAGAATTTTGTTGCCCAGAAGTTTTTACAGGACTCAAAATGTGATGAAAATTTGTCACCAGTCAGTTGCATAGGAGGTATGAACATGCGGGCTGGAGGGGATCAGGCTTTGTCATTTGGTCAATGTATGCCAAATATAAAATGTCATGATGTGTCAGGTAATGTTGCAGCAAACACGTTTAATGCAACGTCTTGGAAAGGGAAATGGAATGTCAAGAGAGAATCATCGCCTGCTTTAGACTCGCACATTGCTGTGTTAATGAACTGCAAAAAAACAGATGCGCCTGTTTCATCCTTTGGAGGAAAACAAAAGTTTTACAAAAGTCACGTGTGAGCAGTACCTTAGCAGCACCCGTAGATAGGTCTGGTGTTTTCAACAGAATTGCAAACTTTAACAAGGCTCCAGGAAGCGCATTTGACATGGCTGTTAACCAACCAAGCAAAATGCTTGAGGATCCTCCTTTCATGAAATAATTCTAAATGTATTTAAGGTATTCCAGCACTGGATTTGACATCAAGTTGTTTGTTGAGTTTTTTTTACAGCTTCTGTTGTAATGTATCGCATCAAAGAAAAACAAAAAGAGACAGTTTTTAACATAACTGTAATAATACAGTTTTGGGTACTGGTGCAACATATTGTGTAAGTATTGAGGTGTTAAAAAATCATTATACTTAAGTATAACTTTGTTCAGATAGGATTGTAGTAATTTTTCCCCTATCCAAAAGGTCAGTAAGAGATTGATAATACTGCATCATCTTTAATTTTTTGGCATCTGTTTGTAGAATGAATTAAGTTTCAATACCATTCTTTTAATTTAATCTTTTTGGTTATTTTTAATAAATTTAATTTAAAGTTATTTATACCCTCAGCAGAATGAAAGACAATCTTTTGGCATTTTACATACTTTTAATTTTATTATGCTTAAAATTATGCCTTTAACATGTTTACAGAGTAAAGTTTGCTTGTAAGTTACTAAATTAATTGGCTGTTGAAGAAATACGGCAGTACATAAATGCATTGAAAGGATCCCTTTATTATAATTCTTCTAGATCATCTACAAGATGTTGTGCTACGTTTCATTATTCAGTTTTTCTCCAGCTAGAACCACAGAACCACTAGAAACACCAGTATAATAGAAAAGTTTCTTTTGAGTTCATATGTGCAAAATTCTGTTAGGATGGAGAATATGTGAACCTGGACTAGTGTGTTGGTTCTACATATATGTGTGTGTATATACACATGTGCTGTAGGCAGTAAGACACATCATCCAGTATTAATGTACAGTTCAGTTCCTGTAGCATTTGTATTTAAAAAAGGATGTTTACTGTAGCTGAATGTTGTACAATATTCCTCCGTATCTGCTTCCTTCAGGATATTGATGGCTGTATTGATGAAAAAGAATTAAACTTGCTGCAAAATGAAGGGGGGGGGGGGGGGGGGGATGGTGTAAAAAATGAATTTGTGAGGGACAGGATTTTTTCCCAAACAAACAAATCAAACAATTTTTTTATTCACACA
>Ga0131853_10019012_pt1 | contig 12501 bp, 14 predicted proteins | sample TergutLab28metaG_FD_92764 | JGI IMG/M metagenome (GOLD analysis project Ga0131853, IMG submission 92764) | Labiotermes labralis P1 segment gut microbial communities from Petit-Saut dam, French Guiana - Lab288 P1 (version 2) (version 2) | ecosystem: Host-associated > Arthropoda: Insects >...
GTTGACCGCTTCCGAATACATTGTGTAACCATTCGAGCAAACTTGCACCGTCAAGAATTACATGGCGTTCCTGTGAGTTGATTTCGCCCGTGATGTCATCACCAGTCACCGAGTTCCAACGCCCATTATCGTAAAAGATAGGCACAGAGAACATTCCGAAAGTTGTGGTGATAATGCCGAGATAAAATTCTTCGCCTTGCATGAGTAACTGGTTCACCGTGTACACGCCAACCAAAACGCTGTTTGTAATTTCTTGTGGTCGTAAATCGGTTGTGATAATGTCACCGTCATGGAACACCAACGGCAAGCCACGATTTGTCATGCTGAATAACGGCAACATATCCACCGAGAAAAATTGATTTGTGCGTGGACTGATAAACACATATCTGCCGTCACTTGTGGTTACATACCGATTGACAATCGTGCAACGCAATCGGGGAAATGGGTGGTATGTGACATTTTGAATTGTCTGCATAAGGTCACGGAGCGTTGTGCGTTCCAACACATCAACCACTTGCAAGAATGGGGAATGACCGAACAAAGCACGAACACCAATCAGAACAGGGTTGATGTTTGCAATCACGCTCCCGACACTTGACCAGTCCGTTCTTTGCGAAATTGTGTTCAGCGGAATAAGATTGCCAGTCACATCATGGAAATAGTGATTGTAATTGCCCGAACCCCACCTTGCCACATTGAACGCTATGGAATACCATGAACGGCGTTGTCGTGTGTGAAAAGCGTATGTCAGAACATAGTCATTTTGGTATCGAACATTTATCAGCACAACATTGTTATCAAGTGAAATCGGAATGGTTTGCCGAGTACCACCACGCAAAATTGCACGCTCCATAGAGTCTATCCAAATGTTAAGGGTACGCCCTGCCGAGTCGATAAATTGTTCGTCACGGTCACAATATAGAATTGGTCGGGAGTCACCTTGAATAACAATCACATCAGCGTTTTCGGAAACAATCAACCCGACATCTTCCAACACGAATAACCTGTTGCCCCTGTCGTTGTAAATGTACCCTTCGTCACGGTACGCAGGACGGCGTGGGGTTGAAAACATCAGCGGTTGTTCATATTGAATGGTATCGAACATACTCATACGGAGCGGAGTCATGTTGCGGTTGGCGGTTTCAACGATTGCATACGGCGGTGGTTCATCGGGTTCGGTGGGGTTCGGGGAATTGCGGTCAAGCAACCCCCACATTGTTCCACCACTTGCGATTAAGATTGCACCAAACACAATCACGGTCACGGTTTTCAGTATCAAGAGCCATTTAAGAAATTTCCACATAAGCACCCCCTATCACAACGCAGGTGGCGGAAGACTAAATCTTGCCGTCAATACTGTGTTTTGTGTGAATGTAAATGTTGCCAAGTTAATCGTGCCGTCTTGACCTTGAATACCCCAACCACTAAACCAACCTGTCGGATTTGTCGGCAAAGCGGTGACAGTTCCACCACGAGTTATTTCACGAAAGGCGTGGGGGTTCGCTCCGTTCATAAAGACAACGAAAACCGTTCCTGTGATTTGACTGCGGTAGTTCGCAATCGCATTATTCAAGTTCGTGATTTGCGTGTTCAAGCCGTTTATCGTGTTGGTGTTGGCGGTGATTGTTCCGTTCAGCGTGACAATTTGCGAGTTCAGATTTGCAATAACGCCAGAGTCAATCGTGCCTTGATTTTCAAGTGTCGCAACGGTTTGTGTGAGTGTCAAAATTTGTTCGTTCAATGTTTGGTTTTGACCCGTCACCGAGTTCAGTTGCCCTGTCAAGTTTTCAACCTGTGATGTAAGCGAGTTAATCATTGCAAGTTGTTCACTTTCACTTGCCCCCGATGTTGTCACGATTTTGTTAAGGTCGGCAATCGTTCCGTTCAGCGAGTCAATTTGATTTTCAAGGTTTGCAATGGTTGTGTCGTTCAATTCGATTTGACCGTTTAAGATAACAAGTTGAGCGTTCAAATTGTTCACCTGTGATGTCAAAGTCAAGATTTGTTCGCCGTCAGCAACGGTGGTTTCAATTATCATTTCAAGCGTTCCGATAATCGTGTTCAATCCCGAAATTTGACTTGCGAAATTTGTGTTGAGTGCCTTGACATTGATAACCTGTGCGAGCAACACATCAACCTGTGTTTGCAAACCGTCAACAACCAATTCACCTTGCCTTTGGGTAAGTTCGTGACTTGCGATAACAACTTGTAAACCTGTGATAATGTTTTGGAGTGATTGCACATTGCCGTTCAAACCATTCGCAAGGTTCGTCATGGCGGTCAGTTCGCCACTTGTGAAAACCAGTTGCCCCGAAAGGTTTTCGGCGTGTTCGGTAAGCATTTCAATGTTGGTTTCGGCGGTGGCAAGTTCAGACTCCAAACTTGCGATTGTGTTTTCAAATTGCTCCCTTGCCTTTTCCTTGTTCGTGGTAATGGTTGCAATCTGATATTCAAAATCGTCTTTTGTTTGTTCAATCAAGGCGGTCAGTTCTGCGACTCTGTTCCGATAACTTTCGATAAGCAAGTTCAGAGCCGAGTTTTCTCTTGTGACGGTTTCCAGTTCCGCACGATATTCTTCTTCGGGGTTATTGCCCCAATTTTGAATTGTGCGAACAGTCGAGTAAATCATAAATGCCAATGCCCCTAAAATCAGAAACACGGACAAAACGATTGCAGTAAATTTTAATCGGTTCATATAATCTCCAATTTGGGTTAAAGGGTGCAAGATTAGATTTTGCACCCACCCAGTCCGTTGTTTTTAATCTCTTGGTTTTTTCAAGCCGAGCCGTTCTTTGACGGAGTTGTTCGCCGTAGTTGCACCTTGACGGAAAATTGCTTTTTCCCTGTCGTTCATAGTGCTGTACTTAACAAATGTCGGCGTGAAATCGTTTGACTTGTTTGTGTCAGATTTCTTCGTAGTTGATTTGTTAGACATGACCGTTCCCCCTTTTAATAAGATTCCGCTGTGTTCCGTTGTGGTTTGCGACCCACCCCAACGGTAAGGCAAGTCGCAATGGTTCGCAATTTGCCCCAAAGCCCAAGAACAAATTGCGGTGGTATGCAAGCGGTGTTCCGACAAGGAGTAATCGGTCACGCTTGCAATGGTGGGGAGTTTTCACCCATATCCCCAATGGGTAGCCGTTACTTTTGTTCGACCAACAGTCCGACCTTTGCGAGCATAATCTTTTCCGCCCAAGTCAAGAAATCACGCTTGCGATACAGTTCGTCGATTTGAATGTCGAGTCCGATGTATGGATTGCCTGTTTCCGCCGATACGCCGTCACACAAAGTTGCGACATATTTGCGGTGCGTTCCGTTGGTGACAATAAGACCCTTTTCGTCATTTTCAAGGCGGATTTCCTTTGTGTAACCTTTGACAAGACTCACGCCCAAAATTGTCATTGTGAATTTTTTGCCTTTGCGAGTAATCACTTCGACATCAAATTTTGTTTCTTTTGCTTTTGGTGATAGCACGAAATTTTTACGCTCCGTTACTTTTTCAATTTTTTCTTTTTCCATTTTTGCAAGTTCCTTTTATTTTTGATTTGAACCGTATGCCGTACGCTCATGCGGTACTGGTGGGGAAGTTTTCAACCGTATCCCCAACGGTTTCCGATTACGGCAACTTTTCCACGAGCGTGATTGCCTTGACCTTTTTCCCCGTGTGGAAATGAAAGTTGGCATAGAACCGTAAAATTTCACTTTCGTCTTTTGCGATAATCATGTCGTGGGTTTCGATGTCGTAAAATTCAACTTTGAATAGGTGTTTTTTCGGTTCTCTCATATATCACCCCCATCAAGAATTTCACGAGCAAGTTTGCGGAAACTTTGGATAATGCGGTTGACATACGGAATTGATGTGCCTATTTTTCGGGCAATTTCGGTTTGGGTATAGTGTTTCAAATGTAGAGCAATGACTTGTTTTCTTTGCTCCGACAAAGTAATTTGCAGGGGAAACAATTTCTTCACCAACTCCCGATATTCACAACATTCCTGTGCGGTGGGTTGTTCGATTGCTATGACATCAAATAATCGCAAGTTTGGGTCATCGGCAACATGGCGGTTCAACGAGTCCATTCCCATGTGTCGCATTTCTTTACGCAGGAACGAAATCATTTTCTTGTGAGCGGTGTAATACAGAAGAACCAAATCGGGACAACCCTTTTGCTTGCGGAGTTTCCACAATTCCGTTATGGCAACCTGTATCAAATCGTCTTTCAGAAAGTGACCCTTGAAATTTTTGTTGTAAATGTTTTGTGCAATTCTTTTGTCCTGTTCATAATTTGCTGGTGTGTATGTTGTCATTGCGACCCCCTTTTTACGCTTTTGGTGGCGTATACTGGGAAATCGCAACGAACCCGAAATTTTTAACCTATTTCAAGGAAATTGTTTTCATTACGGTCACAACATAAAACTCCCCAATATCGCCTGTTCGTTTTTTGAACGGACTCATATCAGGGAGCAGAAAATATATAATCAAAAAAGTGCCTGATTGAGTCAAATTTTTGATTTGACCGTCAGACACAAAAAACGCTTTGAAAAATACCCAACAGTCAAAATAACTGTTGGGAACGCTAGGGTGGGATAACTAAACGAATGGTTGCACCAAATCACCCCCTTTCACAAAGTCGGGTTGGCTTTGGTTTTTCGCCTGTGTTTCCAGTTTCTCATACATCAACCACCCACGCCGTGACAAAATATGTCGGAATGTGGCGAATTGGTGAGAAATAATTGTTCGGGATAAACTTGCCCGAAACAGTTTTTTCCGCTATAATAAATTCGTGGATATAGTTTGGAATGTTGATACGGCATGGATACTTTCCCAAGTTTTTGTTGTTTTGGGATATGTGTTTTTCCTTGCGATGTATGTACCAAAGAGCAGAAACAAAGTTTTGATTTTGGGGATTTTTGGTTCTTTGTTTTTTAGTGTGAGTTTTATATTTTCGCAAGAATGGACTGGTTTTTATTCGGGCGGTTTGATGTTATTTCGTAACATCGCATTTTTGAGTTGGGCGTATTTTATGAAAGGGGCGAAACAAAAGGGTTGGTTCGATAACATGGTTTTGGGCGTTGTGTTGATTGGTATTGTACAGATAACCGTGTTCACCTTTGACTCATGGTTTGATATTTTCCCTGCGTTTGCGGTTGGTACATTCTCTATTGGGTTGTGGCAGAAAAACATTAAACTTTTCCGAATACTTGCGGCAATATCGAGTGCTTTTTGGATAGTTTATCTTTTGCTTGTCGGTTCAGCATTTGGATTGATATTTGAGTCAATTTTATTGGGAACGGCAATTTCTTCGGTTGTGTTCTATGACATTATTGAAAGGATAACCAAAAGGCAAACTATCGAACAGGTGGAAATAGATAAGGGGGAACAATGATAGATTTACACACGCATACAAGTTGTAGTGACGGCAAGGTTGACCCTATCGAAGTTTTGAAACTTGCCGAGCGAAAAGGTTTGACCCATTTTTCAATAACCGACCATAACAATGTTGACGCTTATTTCCAAATTGGTGACTGGAAAAAGTATTATAGCGGAAAGTTGATTTTCGGAATTGAACCCGAATGTTATTACAAGGGGCGAGAAATCGAATTGCTTGGTTATGGAATTGACATTGTAAAAATGAGAGAACTGTTGAAAGGTGTTCATTTGTCACATAAAGAAATCATGACAATTAAAGCACAACGATGTTATGACTCACTTGTAAAGAATGGCGTAAAATTATCCCCCGAAATTACACCGCAAAATTGGGATATGAATGAACATTATTATCCGAGCAAATACTTTTTGCTAGATATATGGAAATATCCCGAAAACAAAAAAATCATCACCGACAAGGAAAGCTGGGAAAACGATATTTCACTATACAGAAATTATTTTTCAAATCCAAAAAGTCCGTTTTTCTTTGACCAAGATGACCTATATCCGTCAGCAAAGAAAATTATTGATATGATAAAGCAAGCAGGCGGAAAGGTTTTTATTCCGCATATCTTTTTATACGGCGAAGATTCAATTCCATTTTTGAAAGACTTGACAAGCGAATTTGAAATTGATGGCATCGAATGTTATTATTCCAAACATACCAAAGAACAAACGGAATATCTGTTGAAATTTTGCAAGGAAAATAATTTGCTTATATCCGCAGGGAGCGATTTTCATGGCAAAGCAGGTTATCCCGAAGATGTCGGAACTGATGTCACGGCTGAAATGGTTGGGTGGTTGTCATGAACAATTTAATGAATTTTATTAAAGGTAAAACCCTATTTGTTTCAACATTAAAAGACGGCAAACCCACTATTCGCCCTTTTGGTGCGGTTATGATGTTTGAAAACAAATTGTATCTGAACACAACCAATCAGAAAGATGTGTACAAGCAAATAATTGAAAACCCCAATATCTGTGTTTGTGCAGTTGGCGAAAATCGTCAATGGGTACGAATACATGGCATTGCCAAAATTGACGATAGAATTATTGCAAAACAACAAATGTTGAATGAAAACCCAGTTTTATTAGAGCGAAAGCGTTTCAGTTCCGCAAATGACCCGTCAATGATTATATTTTATTTGGAAAATATGAAAGTTGAGTTTCATTAAATAGCACACAAGAAAAAAGCCGTCAAGGGCATGGCGAGATTTATCTCCCGTAAGGCATAAAACCCCGCCATGTTTTCTTTGTATTTTTGATTTTATATTTTGATTGTTTTATTGCCGTCACACCCTTGACGGCTTTTTTCTTGTGTGCAAATCGAAAAGTAAGTTTCGGCTTCCGCCGAATAATTTGTTTTTGGTGAGCGGTAGGCGAACCGTATCGCAAAAGCAAAGAAATCAAAAAAAGGAGCGAAGAACATGAAATTGAGCAAAAAGCAAATCGACATCATCGTCAACAACACGCCAAAGGAATTAAAAGGAACACAAACACCGTTTGAAAGTTCGTTTGGTTGGTTCATGCGTTGCAGTGCAAATTGGTCATATCAAGCAGGATATGTCACCTACAACGGCAGTTTGGTGTTGGTGGTCAAGGTGTTCGGGGCAATTCAATAATTGCCCCCAAGTTAAATTTTGGAAAGCAGTTGCGATTTATATAGTACGCACGGAAAAAAGGAGTAAAACAAAATGGAAAAAGCAGTAATTTATGCAAGGTACAGTTCGGACAAACAAACCGAACAATCAATCGAAGGACAGGTCAGAGAGTGCGAGATTTTTGCAAAGGCGAAAAATCTATCAATTATCGGAAAGTATGTTGACCGTGCCATGACTGGAAAGGCAGACAAACGACCCGATTTTCAACGACTTGTAAAAGATAGTGCAAAAGGGTTATTTGACTATGTAATCGTGTACCAGTTAGACAGGTTCGCCCGAAACCGTTTTGACTCCGCCCACTACAAACACCTATTGAAGAAAAACGGCGTAAAGGTTTTGAGTGCCAAAGAGAACATTGCCGATGACCCAAGCGGTATTTTAATGGAAACCGTTTTAGAAGGTATGGCGGAATACTATTCGGCGGAGTTGGCACAAAAGGTCAAGCGTGGAATGTATGAAGGGTTTTTGAAAGGTCATACATCGGGGAGCGGTTGCTATGGGTACGATTTGATACCAGTTGACCCAAGCAATTCAAACAGTAAAACCAAAAAATTCGTTGTCAACAAAGCAGAGAGCGAAATTGTGCGACAGGTTTTTGATATGTATGTCGGGGGCAAAACCTTGAAAGAAATTCGGACATGGTTGCAGGTGAACAACATCAAAAACAAGCAAGGAAAAATCTATCACTTGAATACAATCACCCGAATGATAACAAACCCGAAATATATCGGTACTTTGACATTTGGGGAACAAGTCAGAGAGAACGCAATTCCGCCAATCGTGGACAAGGAAATCTTTGAACAGGCACAACGCCGAGCAGTACGGAACAAAAAGAATGTCAATTCGTTCAAATCAAAGGAACGCTATTTATTGAGCATGAAAACAATTTGTGGTTTTTGCAAAAAACCCATTGCAGCCGATAGCGGAACAAGTAAACAAGGTCACATGATAAGATATTATAAATGTTACACAAAGAAAAAACTGGGGTTGAGTTGTGACAAGGTTCAACACGGCAAAGATAAACTTGAATTTGGTGTTGTTCGGGCAATCATGAACAAATTGCAAGAGCAAGGCATGATTGAAATGATTGCGAAACAAATCGTAGAATACAACAACGAAATGCAAACGAACCCAAAACTTGAACATTATGAAAGTCAGTTGCGAGAGTGCGGAAAGTCACTTGATAACATCATGCGAGCAGTAGAGCAAGGACTTTTCAATTCCAAGACACAGGAAAGAATGTTGCAGTTGGAAAGCGAGAAAGCCGACTTGATATTTCGTATTGACGGCGAGAAACTTGATGTGCCGATAAAACTTAACGAACTTGAATTGATATTTTGGTTCAAACAATTCATTGACGGCGATGTTAATGACGAAAAACACCGAGAACGCCTAATCGACACATTTATCAACAAAATCATTTTGTGGAATGAAAAGGCGTATGTTACATTTAACATCAAAGGCGTTGACGGTAGCAACCTAACATTTGACGAAATAGTAGGCAGTTTTCAAACAAAAAGCGAACAAGTCAAGGGTTCGACTCATTCGCATTTGGTGACCCATCCAGGACTCGAACCTGGGACAACCTCATTAAAAGTGAGATGCTCTACCAACTGAGCTAATGAGTCGTATTGGTGGAGTCTAACGGACTTGAACCGTTCGCCTACTGCGTGCAAGGCAGTCGCTCTACCAGATGAGCTAAGACCCCATAAGAATACAAGTATTATAGCACCGTTAAACAAAGTTGTCAACGACATTTTAACAAATTTCTTATGTTGTTACTTTGCCTTTCTAAGTTGGGCAATTTGGTCACGAATACGAATTGCCGCCTCGAAATCAAGCGAACGCGAAGCAATATTCATCAAGGCGGTAAGTTTTTCAATTTCATCCCTGGTTTCTGCTTTAGAAAGTTTTTTGCCTTTGGCGGTATCTTTTTCCGATATATAAAGACTGTTTGAAATTTCACTGTATACCGTTTTTGGCGTTATATTATGTTTTTGGTTATAAGCATGCTGTAATTTACGACGGCGTTCAGTTTCGGTGATTGCGTGATTCATAGATGGGGTTATTTTATTGGCATAAAGAAGGACTCGTGCGTTTGCATTTCGTGCCGCACGACCAATTGTTTGAATTAAGGCACGAGTATTTCTAAAAAGTCCTTCTTTGTCGGCATCAAGTATAGCAACAAGTTCAACTTCTGGGATATCAAGACCTTCTCGAAGCAAGTTTATACCAATCAAAACATCATATTCTCCTCTACGAAGTGCGGTTATAATTTCTACACGTTCCAATGTGTCTATTTCACTGTGAAGATATCTGACGCGAATTCCCTCACCTGTGAGATATGCGGTAAGGTCTTCCGCCATTTTTTTTGTAAGAACGGTAACAAGAACGCGACCGCCGTTGGTTTTGTTCTGATAATCTGATTGTGAACTTGCAAGATTTTTCTCTGCACTTGATGATAAAGTTACTATTTTTTGTATTTCGATTAGAAGATCTTGAACTTGGGTGGTTTGTTTTCTGACCTCGATAATCGGATCAAGAAGACCTGTTGGGCGGATAATTTGTTCAATTATAAGTCCGTTAGATTTTTCAATTTCATATTCGGCGGGGGTTGCGGAAACATACACCGTTTGATCAATTTTTGCATTGAATTCATCAAAATTAAGTGGACGATTATCGTATGCGGCAGGAAGACGAAAACCAAAATCAACAAGAGTCGTCTTTCTTGCCCTGTCTCCATTATACATTCCTCTGATCTGTGGGATTGTTATATGAGATTCGTCAATAAAGGTAATAAAGTCTTTTGGAAAATATGACATAAGTGTGTACGGAGGTTCGCCAGATTCCCGACCGTCAAAGTAACGACTGTAATTCTCGATGCCATTACAATAACCCATTTCGGCAAGCATTTCCATGTCATAATTTGTTCTTTGACGAAGACGATGTTCCTCTATACCCATTTCTTGGCTTTTAAAGTAATCAAGCCTATCATCCAAATCCATGCGAATTTGCTTAATTGTTTCATGAAGTTTGCCACTTGAAACGGCATAATGAGATGCAGGAAGAATCGCGGCATGAGACAAGTTTGAAATTGTTTGTCCTGTAAGTCCATCTATTTCCAAAATCTTTTCTACCTCGTCCCCAAAAAACATTATGCGTATTGCGGTGGTTGAACTGTGCGATGGCATAATATCAATTATTTCGCCTTGAACACGGAATGTCCCTCGTTCCAAAATATCTTGATTTGCACGCTTGTATTGAATTTCACTAAGTCTTGTAATAATTTCTTTTCGATTTACAATATCATTTGGACGAACCGAGATTGCAAGATCATAATATTCCATAGGTGCCCCAAGACCATAAATACATGAAACAGATGCAACAATAATAACATCTGTGCGTTCAGAAAGTGAAAATGTGGCACTGTGACGAAGTTTATCAATCTCATCGTTTATCGACATATCCTTTTCAATATAGGTGTCAGATGAAGGAATATATGCCTCTGGCTGATAATAATCATAGTAACTTACAAAGTATTCCACCCTATTATGCGGAAAGAATTGACGAAATTCGTTACACAATTGTGCGGCCAAAGTTTTATTATGAGCAATTACAAGTGCACTTCGCCCTGTTTTTGCGATTACATTTGCCATTGTGAATGTTTTACCCGATCCGGTTACGCCAAGAAGGACTTGGGATTTGTTACCGTTATTCAAATTTTTTACAAGTTGCTCGATTGCCTCTGGTTGACTTCCAGCCGGTTGATATTTCGATATTAATTTATATTCATTTTTTTTCACAACTAAATTATACCATAATCCAGATCAAAATAATATGCCGCTTTATATCGGTTAAACCAGCATGCAAGTGAATAAAAGCATCCTACGGTACATTCCAGATGAGAAGTTTGTGCTTAGAGAGCATACAAAAACCTCGGATACCGAGGCTCTTTGTAAATCCAATAACCTGATTGGATTATTTTTTTCTTGCAAAACCATTCCACACCCAATTACAGAAATTCTTAATTTTTTTCCGTAAGCCAGTTATAAAATCTGATTCCGATACAATCATAATAACAGATGTTACTATGACCATTGCCGTCAAAATAATTGGCCCCCACAGTAGCGATGATGGATACAATTCGGCAACTGTTGCATTTTCATGTCTGCTAAAACTTGATCTAGCAATTGCAGTTACAAATGCAACGAACATCCAAATAGGAATTCCTATAAGGTGTACAATAATTGTTCTTGCAAACAACAGTCTTTTGTTGCTTGCCATCCATTTCAATGTTTTTTTCAACATTGATAACACTTCCTCTCTGTTTTTAAATTTAGATATGTTAAATGTTTAAGAACAGTATTATTATACCCCCCCCCCTATCAAATTTGTCAATAGTTAATTTTGAAATTGCAATAATGTGATATTTATCATATATGATAATATGGTTTTTGTCAACACATTTTAAAGCCAATTAAATATAAAGTTTGTGACAATAAATGTTACCGACGCACCAACAACAGCAAGCAAAATTTTCCATCCAACACTTCGCATAAGTTTTTTCCTGCGTTCCTCTTTTTCTCGTTCATATGCCTCACCTTTAAGTTTAAGTGAAACAACATAAACACTATGACCTTTGTTATCAGAAATCTGAACATCTATATATGAATCAAGCGCCAAATTTTTAACATGTGCATCAAGTTGTTTTGCGGTAAGTTCAATTTTGGGCATAAGATGATTAAGAAGTTCCTTGGGCGTTACAAGAGCAGACTTTTTACCCCGAGCTTTTTCATATATATAGTCCATAATTTTGGCTTCGGTTCTGTTGAGCATTATTACTCCCCCATATTACTTGTGATTGTTTAATTATTCTACCTTATTTAAAACACTTTGGCAAATAAAATAGGCATGAATAATGAATATTTTGTTTTCAATTGTCGCATTTTAACCAAGAAAATGAATAATTACACTTGCGACGGCGGCACCGACAATGGATGCAAGGAACGAGCCAAAAATTATAAAGAATGCAAGTCCTTTTCCTATAACGCGATTTTCTTTTGTTTTTTGTTGCTGTTCCTCATAGACACGTCCTTTTGGCAAAATTGCAATACAATACACATTTTCGTCATCATGTTTGATGTCAATCATATCGGTTGCGACAAGAAATTTTATCATCTGCTCAAGCATTTCAATATCAATTTTATATCTTGGCAACATCTCGTTACGCAGATCATTTTTTTCTATTATCTTGTACGCACCGTCTTCGCCACAAATTCTTATAACTGCGTCAAGCAATCGCTTGCATCTTTTGTCCAACGTCATAACTTATTATATCTCAAAAAAGAAAAAAACCCGAATTTATCACTTGGGTTTTTCATAGTCTAGGAATTATCGCTAAATTTTTTGTACTAA
>Ga0131853_10019013_pt1 | contig 12501 bp, 10 predicted proteins | sample TergutLab28metaG_FD_92764 | JGI IMG/M metagenome (GOLD analysis project Ga0131853, IMG submission 92764) | Labiotermes labralis P1 segment gut microbial communities from Petit-Saut dam, French Guiana - Lab288 P1 (version 2) (version 2) | ecosystem: Host-associated > Arthropoda: Insects >...
CTCCCCACCTTTTTTCTTTCCACCCCCCCACAAATAACCCAAAGACCAGCGGCCCCTCCCCTGGGAAGCTTCAAGAAAAAAACTTTTCACACTCCCCCCCCCCCCCCAACTCACCGTTATAATAAGTATAGTGCCTGTCAGTGCGTCCTCGTACTTTCATCTCATTTTCTTCTCGTACGACAATCTAACAGTTCGTTAGTGGCACCGGTCTTGGACCTCGCACTGACGCTCTTCCGTCCCAGCCACTGCCGCGTGCCCTCGTTTTTCTACTCGCCCAATCTTGGGAGCTGTGTGACCGGTCAATTTTGAAATCGTTAGAAGTCCCAGGGAGGGCCCGACACCAAGGATGGCCGACAGACGACCGGCAGTCATAACGTGACTGATTTCTGACAGATCATGACATTTGCCCCCTCATTTTGTTTGTGTGTTCGTGTGATTCTCACAATAAGCGGCCATAATTTCCATATACAACATTCACCGATTGTTCTTTCTAATAGAAGTGCACTTTGTTCTCTGTGAGATACGAATTGAATTAATTTAGATTAATGTTTGGTGTTCAGAGGGTTAAAGTTGTGTTTTTAGACGGTGCTGGTAAGAAAACTGGTACCTAAAAAGAGGGCTGCAAAAAAGGAGTTTAGTGGAAACTGCATAACGAGGAACTGAAAAGTTTTCACTCTTCAACAGACGTGAGATGGGTGGGACCTGTAGCACTCACGAGGCGAGATCAGTACGTAAAACGTTTGGTTCGAAAACTTCATTTAATGGTTTTTAAAACAAAATTACTGGCAGGAGCAAAATATTTTTTTTGTGCTTTAAAGTGTCAAGAATGCCACTGGGGCCCACTGAGCCTCCTGTTCAGTGTGTACCGAGGGTAAAGTGGCCGGGGCGTGGAGCTGACTACTCACCTTCATGTAGTGTCGAGGTTAAGAATGGACGGAGTTGTATCTCCACTCCACCCATAAGTTTTCGTGTTGTGCACAGGAACAGTGTCACTTTACTGATGTATTATGTGAAAACTCTTGGAATAATGTTTGCTAGGTATGTTTCTACATCCGAGAAATTGCTGCATCTCCTTTACAAATACCATCTTTGAAGGTCTTTTTAAGGGGCATTTTTCATTTATTTTGAGAACCAAACGCCTTGATACTGAATGTTAGAACAGGCGGTAAACATACGTATTTACCATATTCCTTTCCTTTGCAAAATGTCGTACTCCATTTGCTGTATTCTTTTCGATAGTACTGCATATCGCTTGTTACTATTGTGGGAGGTGAAAGGTTCAATGCTCTATAACGTCTTGAACACTGTCATCACTTGTCACTTTTGGGGTCAGCTATAGCGAACATCGCTGACGCGGTGATACATCGTCGATGGAACAACAAAAACTCGTGCACACACAAATATCTTCGTTTGCCAAACTCGCTGTAATACACTAGGTTATGTGGAATGTCGTCGGGTGTGTGATTGACATGCGTGAGTGCTCTGGTTTTACGGTGGTCAGGTGTTCTGTTTTTCCTGGACATGCCCCATTTTTACGGCTAACACCCGATATATGGTACAACTTGTTAAATTTAATGAAACGTTCCTTTTATCCAGTTTTCATTATTACATACTTAAGGCCTTAAATAGCCCGCTCAGGGGTTTTAACCCTTTACAGCTTTGTGGTTACTGCATAAACTAACACGTTTAACACCCAACAATCCTACCTTCTCTCCACACAGCACATTTGTTTGTTTTGTATGGATCTCAGAACAAGCAGTCATTATTCTCCTATCCAGCATTCACGAATCGCTTTTGCGTATAACCGATATGGAATGTATTTTCTACGCGGTACGAACTGAATATTTAAATACGAATATATATATATATATATAATGCGTGTGATTGAGGATGGCATAACACACAACCTGATGGGCCGCGGGTTGGACACCGAGGGTTACACGATCTTACGTGACGTTCTCAAGCACGAACAGGAAAAAAACGGAAAGAAACCAGGTCGGTGGTGACGGCGGGTTTTAGGAGTTAGTGAGAGACACAACGTGTATTAGAGCGCATTTCAATAATGGTATGCAGGTTCCTCCCGTCCTTCTGGTGAGGATAGGTGGGAGGCAAGGTAAAGCATTGTATTTTTCGTGAAAACAAACAAGGCAACACACAGTACACACGGCGCTGTGCTGGCATAACCGCTTGATACAGGAGCTTACTACTGCAAGAAGAAGCAGGTCATTGTCCTCAGGTTGAAAACGATGGTGCACGCGCCAGTATACGTACTGGCCAGCATGTGTCGAGTTAACACGAGTCAACGCGAACTGTTTCTCTAAGGCTCATTTTAATATTATGTTGTCATTCAGTACTGTTTCTCTTTAAGTAATATTTTTTTTGTGCTTTCCAACCAAAATGTTGTGCGCACTTCTCCCTTCCCTCAAGCTGTGTGTCGTGACCATTTTGTACTCCTTTAATAATGATGATGATGATGATGATGATGATGATTATTATTATTATTATTATTAACTGCAATTGGGTTGTCGCCCCGTGGCAGTGGTTATTTTACGTGTGTACAAAATATGAAGCTGGTTACTAATAAATTTAAGTCAGGAGAGCTATATGAGAAGCATATAGTGACAACTTGGAATTTTGGGAACCATGTCAGCATTTGCTTACAGACACAGGGAAAACAAGAAAAACCTGTGTCGAGGTGGCCGGTCGCAGGACCTTACGAATACTGACTTCTAGCCAGCAGTCCGGCATCTAAAGTAGAAACAGCAATACACACGTAGCACAAGTACTCATGAACACATTAGATGGCAACAATACACACAAGACAAAGTAAAACATGTACAAAAGGTAAACAACACCAAGGTAGTACGTACAAAAGGTAAACAACACCAAGGTAAGGGCTTATAACCGAAAGTTGTTCCTATAAAATATTTGCATGCGATACTGCGTCATGAGATACAGAACACGATGGAACTGTCCTTTGTTAAAAGGAACTCGTTTGTCCCATTGTTTGAAATAACGATAGGCCTCTACTTAGTAGCGCATGGATGTACGTTTTAACATTAAAAAGAACAAGAATACAAACTGCTATATTTCATGTTCCTTAGCGATCGTTTCTGCTCCCTTGGTATCGAATTACACGATGACGCAATTTGGGAGTTGGGTTCATGTTGTTCGATTTATGGAAAGACACGCTACATCGGTTTCAATGAAGAGCCATTAAACGTCTGCTTTGTTTTGTCTCTTGGAAGGGTTCCGAATGCAGGAGCGTACTGGTGATACCAGACGATTCTTCACTGCGTCTGTGCATTCTATCTTCACTGTGCCAGTACCGCGCGTTTGCATTTAACTGCCGCATTCGAACAAAAAAACGCAACGAACGGTTTCCCATGTTGACAAAGCGAGGACGTGTTCATTACTTAGCAATTGTTCAGAGAAGTGCTGTCTGCGAAGGTTATGGAGTTGTGTGTGGAATAGTCGACTCAATTTGAAAAGACGAAATCTAATTTCTGCGCGTGTGTCATCACATTTCAAACGCAGTCTACTGAAATAGGCTGTAGGCCAGTGAATTTCAGTAGTTGTTAGGTCGAGCGGTACTGGGGAAATATGGGCGGTGGATTTAATGTGGATGATTTCAAGGAACTACAGACACTTCTGGACCTACGCAGTAGTTACCTTCCGCAAAGTACGTCGCTGGTAGGATTTTGCGCAAATCGGAATTGAGTATACACGTTGTTAACTGTATGAGTATAAACATAGAAGTCCAAATGAAATCCAGACTCCAACATACTGTAACCTGATCGGCCGCAGGATGGCCGCTCCGTGGCCAGTGTTATCGCCCAGCAATATTTTTCCTCTACCTTCGTCTAGTTGCACTTCCATTCCTTCAGAGAGAAAATTCGGCGCGCGTTTTGTGTACTTTTTTAATTGCGCAAGTCGAATGTCTGTATTCTGCAATTCGCCTGAAAGGACTTTGCAAGTACGGTTAAGGTAAGCTGTATTGCAGTTTGAGTTTCGAATTGGTTGCCTACCGTACTACGAGTTACCTCTGAACTTAACGCGCTCGGCGTTTGAGTGTATCGCATCATAAAACGACGTCAGAACAAAGTGGTTAAATTACAGCGTTGTTGTGAAAGTGTTGGTGCACGTCGACATGTAGGAAGCGTCATAAACCGAAGCAGGAAGTAGAGCTTCTGTCCATTAACGGTCAATATTAAGAGTCTTCTGGGATGTTGCGCCCTGTCGCCTCGTCTTTGAAGAGAAAACAACTTAATAAATTTGTTTCATGTTGAAGGAAATTAATTCTTACTCAGCATATGTTTGTTTTAGCGAGCAATACAGAATGTCTGGCGAAGTGGTTGCAGATTCTGTTGTAATTCGGATATTTTCGGAACTGGGCCTCCGTTTCCCGGCTGCTTAGCTGTGCTAATTATTTCATCTCCCCTACCCCCAGATGATGTCGAGCAAACATTAATGTCTCGGAATAGATAATCACCCGTTTACTGTAATTTGTCTAATGCAGTGTTACCACTACATCTTTCATCAACTGTATTTAGAGTTTTAAGCTCATGGTTCCGTGCATCATAATTCAATATTAATAAAAATCCAACTAGATGCAACAGTATGCAGATATTTATTTACTGAAAAATCACTCTACATGTTTCGGGTGTCACAGCACCCATCATCAGGAGTACTAAAAACTGTAACCGCAGCCTCCGGTACAGGTTATAATATCGGTTGGAGGGAAATAGCTGTACCGATATTATGACCTGTAGCGGAGGCTGCGGTTACAGTTTTTAGTACTCCTGATGATGGGTGCTGTGACACCCGAAACATGTAGAGTGATTTTGCAGTAAATAAATATCTGCATACTGTTGCATCTAGTTGGATTTTTATTAATATTGAATTTAGATTCTTGATATTTTATTTCCGGATTCTCAAAGTATAGCTTGCATCCGATGACCACGGAGGTTTTTTTTTTTTTATTGTACGCGTGACATCGATGTGTTCTGGTCGAAACGATGGACTTTATAACTTCAGCCTTTAGTGGGAATAGGATTACATTCTCCCACGGGAGTATTGGGAACTGCTGTGAGGGTCATTCCGCCCCTTATCCCGGAGTTGGTGTTACCGGAGCGTGAAGCTAAATTCCTTCCAGCGCCCAGGATAATAATGCCTTCACTACATTAAGCGCCGGGTGACTTTACGTTTACCATATGGCCATAATGTAACGGCAAAATACGGTGCAGTTTGAAGGATTAAACAGTTTGTGAAATTGTGCCTGTTCTGTAACACTTATAAGATACTGTCACGTTATGATGGCGATGTGGCCATTAAGCATGATGTTCCATTTATGATGTCACTGAGCACTGCAGCTGTCACGGGGTTACGGGAAGTAGCAGACTTTCTATGTGATAAAGCTGCAAAGCTCAGGGACATTATAAAAAGACGCCCTGTACTTGTCAGTAAATGGTAAATCAGTCCCATTACAAGCCCGAGGTACCCAGAGGGTTGCAGGAAGTTAAGGTTCCCAATTACGTGACAAAGGACCAGGGTGGTGGTAAGATTGTCAGCCTTACGCACCGGCCGCTTTTATCCTCAGGAAATACTCCTGGTACTCTCATTTCTGTTAGAGGCTGAGTCGACCCCAGGGCCATAGTGCTTTCGGAAGGATTATGTCAATGAAAAATTCCAATGACACCATCTGGAATCGAACCAGCGACCTTCCGATTTGTAGCACAGCAACTTTACCACTGTGCTACCGCTGTCCCTGTATTTGTCAGTAGATGAGTTAAATATGGAACATAATAATTCTTGAGGGTTGTTTGACCGTGCATCTTCCTCATGAAATAATGTGAAATGCCAACTTGATGCAATAAGGTAATTTTATTGATGTATTCTTAGCTCGACATATTTCGGGTACATACGCCCATCATCAGGAGCATTAGATGTTGAGTTGCAGCATGTGGTTTTCTGCACCGAGTTTCGGATGGGTGGTGGTCCTTAGAGCCATGCACGGCGCCATCCGCACCGTCCACACGACATACGCAGCGGCTCTCAGGACCACCACCCATCCAAAAACTCAGTGCAGAAAACCATATGCTGCTGCAACTCAACATCTAATACTCCTGATGATGGGCGTATGTACCCGAAACATGTCGAGCTAAGAATTCTTCAATAAAATTACCTTATTGCATCAAGTTTGCATTTCACATTATTTCGTAATAATTCTTTTTGATCGAAGTGTTTTTTTTTTAAATACTGACACGTTTAATTCCTGGCGTGTGTATATTGAAGATTCCAGTTTTAATAACAAGTAGAACTTTGAGTTTCAGTAGCGTTTGATCGTATTAAGAATTGGAGTAGGCTTACACAAATTTGCCGAATGCGATGTGCCTTACATATGCAGGTTTGCTATTGGCAGAATTCTTTGCAAATCAAGGAGGTTGAGATGGACGGAACCTTTGGAACATATGGGAAGAACAGAAGTACCTACAGCGTTTGTACGGGGAAATATGAAGGAAAGAGACAGCTTGGAAAACCCACGCTTAGGTGAGGAGATAATTTTACATGAAAGATGCGACCGGATTCATCTGGTACTAGATAAGGACAGGCTGTTGTAAACACAATGAAGAATCTTCGGCTTCCATACAATGTGGGACGTTTTTGACTTTCCTAGGAACTAACTATTGACTTTTCAAGGGCTTTACTTCCTGGAGCTATTTGGGAGTTAGCGAATTGTAAGTACAGGCAGCATTGTGCTTGCGGCCCACAGGCAGAGAGGGATTGTTAAACCGAATGGAAACGTAATTGACTCTGGAGTTTTTGTTGCCCGTTTACTGCAATTATGATTTAGCAAGTTTTGCAACGTCGCGTGCGACATGTAACAGATATGACCGACTTAACCGGTCTCAGTCGTATGTAAGATTCGTTTTTGTGCTTAAGGAATTTGAAGAAAGTTGAACGAACATGCATGAAGCAATTGCTATTAGTACATGGCTCAGGGCAACAGCAGAGGAATTTTGCAGTGTTGCCACTTTCAGTGACATGAAGCAGTGTCGTATTGACTCTTGTCAGCCAGTTTGCGAAGCCGATAAAGAACAACACAACTGTGATGCGAGAAGTAGCCGAAGGGGTACACTTCATGTACAGTTTACACCTCTTGGAAATGCTGCGTATTTAAAGCAGGGTGGGCTGTATCTTGTCCTCTGTGATCAGACAGGAGGGTGAATAATGTTCAGTGCCTAATGTCCAGTTCCCACAGCGCTGATATAGGGGAAATCTGTTTGCTGGGGATTTTTGCTGGGTATCGTGGTTAAGAGAATGTGATGTTTCGAAGGAAATTGGGGCCTCCCTCTTCAGTAGTTTTGGAGGTACAGGAGAATTGACTATCATCTCTTAACCTTTGAAGATAAAGGAATTACATTCCTAGGAAACGTCCTAATCTGTTAACCCATCATACAGCACAGAATTCCAGAAGCACAGGATCCTAAAGCTACAGTCACCTGGTTACACATTGTACAGTAGGGTCTCGTTTTGCGACGATTCACTTTTACGACCCTTGTCCAGTCGGACCGAGCACTCCCGACTTGTGGTGCGTCACTGTCGCAACTCAAGCGTCCTTTCTGTACTTAGTGCGCTTCTAGCTCTTTTCCGGTGTGCATGTGTGTTTTTTTTTTTATTTTTCTCATCACCCAATACAGAAATGTTAAAACAGGCCCATGTACAGAACCGTAGCATGAAATGCAAGAGGGCTACGAAGTTGAATATGGTTGGTCGTATGCGGTTCGGTAAAGATTTTTCCGGTTCGGTAAAACATCCAGTCACCTAGTAATGAGATTTGAGGTTCTCACAGCGGTGGTGCTGCAGATTGTCTCCTAGGTAGTTACGCCGTGTCGGCTGCTAAGTACTACATTACAAAGTGATACAGCGTACATCGTAGAATATTTGAATCTTACAGGACGTACTGTACACCTCAGCCTTGTTTTACGCCTTTCTGCTTTAACATCCCTTGTTGTCAGTTTACACCAGTTTTTATTTTGCGCTCTCTCATTTTCGCTTTAACGCCCTTTGGCTGGCTGCGTTCTGTCATGCTAACTCCATGTTTCGGATAGGAATATCAATTTTGATTTACGACTTTCTTGATTTACGACAACTTTTTCAGGAACGAACCTTTGCGCGAAACGAGGGCTTGGTGTATTTCGTTTTGGGACTGAGTAGAACGACTACAGACACTCGCCGACTTACGCAGGTTTAGAATACACGAAATTTCAGAATAATAAATTGATTGAAAGTGTATTTTTAAAACGCGCGCCGAGTTTTCTCTTGCGGGAATGAGGGTGCAATGAGACGAAGGTGGTGGAAGAATACTGCTGGGCGATAGCACTGGCAGTGGCACGGTGGCCGATCAGGTTCCATTGTGTTGGCGTTAATAATTCAGTTGGGCTCACTTGTGCGTGCATACACAGTGCGGTCCAAAAGGTTTAGAACTGATTTTTTAAAAATCGAAGACATGGGATGAAGATAACATCTTTTTTTAAATTCAAAATAAGCTCCATTGGCATATATACAGGCTTTTGCGCGGTGGTACGGTTTCTGAAAGGCTGCCGAAAATTAATCTTTTTGGAGCTTCTTTAATTCATCAGTTACGGCTGCTTGGATCTCAGCAACATCCGCGAAGTGGAGTCCTTTTAACTTCATTTTCAAATTGGGGAACAGAAAATAGTCTGGCGGAGATAAATCAAGGGGGGTAGAGGGGGGGGGGTTATAAAGGGTTGTAAGTTTTTTCGGGTCAGAAATTGGCAAACACTGCAGCTTTGTGGGCGGGCGCATTATCGTGCAACCAAAAAAAAAAATCTCGAGAGCAGAACGCAGCTGGACGAACGCGCTTCATGAGGCGATCCGTTACTCATTTATAAAATTCCGCATCTACTGTTTTTCCCTCCGGTACGAATTCTTTGTGCACTACGCCTTGAGAGACGATAAATATTATCAACATGGTCTTGATGCGGGACCTTTGGAATTTCAGTTTTCTTCGGCCGAGGGATATCTCACCAACCCATTCAGAACTCTGTCGTTTTGTTTCGGGGTCAGAGACAAAACACGAGGTCTCGTCTCGCGTAATAATTTTGTTTAAAAAATTTTTGTCTGCATCGGCCATCGCGATGATGTCTTGGCAAGACGTGACTCGATCTTCCCTTTGCTCAGGTGTCATGGAGTGTGGAACAAAACGTGCACACAATTTCCTCTCCCAAATCCTCTTTCAGAATCCCAAGAACTACAGCCTTGGGGATGTTGAAAGATTCTGCTATTATTCTTGATTACGATATGACGGTCATTTTTGAACATATAACCAACAAGAGCAATGTTTACGTCAGTTCGAGTCTTTTTGGACGGTCACCTCTCGTCATCTTCTACCAGCTCCTTTCCGTCTGGAGATCGAGAATACCACCTAAAAACATTTGATCGGTTCAGCGCTTCATTCCCATTAGCCTTTTGCACCAATACTAGTGTTTCTGTCACAGATAGACGGGCTTTGAAACAAAATTTTTTGACATCTGTTCGTTTCCGCCATCCATGACGTATAAAGAAAACTGACTTTACAAGACAAGTTATAACTCGTACACTGTCGAAGATAAACAATCGAAACTTGGTGTGTGAACGGATGTCGTTTGATAGTACTTAATGAATGGGTTGGCCGATAGATCGCTCTAGTTTTGTTATTTAAAAAAAATCAGTCCTAAATCTTATGGATCGCGCTGTATGTATTAAATTTTTATGGACCTTACGAGAAGTAACTCCGTTATAAATGGGGTGGTGACCGTACAGACCATTGTCAGAAAGTCCGGCGTCCGGTCCCTGAGTAGGTTAGAGTCCGAATGTAAATTAGACCTGTACCTAGGGGTGTCTTGAAATATCTCACGGGCATTTTATCTGATGTGTCGGTCACTTGTGTTTTTGTTAGCGGTATGTTTGTTCTTCTGGTGTAACACGCAACAGGAATAGTTTCATAGGCAGCATATTAAGCCATGGGTAGTTCCTGGAATTTGGAACTGGAGAAGGATGGACAAGATCAGTTGGACCGATTGTATGAAAAATGAGGAAGTATTGCATAGAGTCAAGGAAGAAAGGAATATTCTGCGTGCACTAAAAAGAAGGAAGGTTAACTGGATTGGTCACATCTTGCGTAGAGACTTCCGTCTAAAACACATTGAACGAAAGGTATAAGGAAGGATGGGACTGAGAGGAAGACGAGGAAGAAGACGTAAGCAGTTACTGGATGATCTTATGAAAAAAAAGAGGATACTGGAAATTGAAAGAGGAAGCACTCTTTGGGGGACTGTGTTTGGAAGAGGCCATGGTCCTGTCGTAAGAGAGATTGCGTAGTGAGTGGCTGGACCGCTCTTCGAGAACAGTTACATTTGCGCGTACATTACATTAACCGAACCGTCACGTGGCAGACCGTAAGCTTAACCTGAAGTTGAAAAGTATACTCGACGCGGATGGAGAAATGATTTATAGCCCCTCTGACAACAATAATCGATCAATCCACTTGTGTAGTTTTGGTGTTGAAGTTGGCGAAGAATAAGCAATACATAGTCTAGAAGCAGTGCACTGTCAGTGCCTGAAGAATGGGAAATCCCGGACTGAAGCCAGGAATGCTTAAGCTGATAAAAAAAAAAGAGAGAAGGAGTACGAAACGAGAAATGAAGAAAAGTTAGCTGGGGTGCAACGTAACTCTTGTACTTTGACACCACTGTGTCGGCTGCTGAGGTTAAGTACGCGTACTCGTGGATGGCGATTGAAACAGTCCTCGCTCGACCATTCCTTGCACATTTCTCACCCAATCTGCCATTCATAGCAACGTGCATTTGCCTTATATTCTGAACTTAACATTCGTGTAGTGCGTCTATGTAATGGGATAAACTTTGTGTATGAAGAGTTTCATTCATTTCACCTTAGTCACTTTGACGGAGGTGTTTTGGTAGGAATGAATACCCAGTATTTCCATACTAAGAATGCCGTGGGGACCATAGACGCGTGACGACTCATTTAACAGTTCTAGTGGCGACACTGTGTCTGTAAAAGTGGAGTTGGGACACCAAACGTGCACGCACAGTAATGGCCGGCACTGGTCGAAATGTTGCGTGAAAGTGCCATGTGATCACCACTTTGCTTTATCTTCTGTCTCTCTGCGCGGTTTAAAAAAGCACGCCACATGTTCAATAAAATGAACCATTGACACTCCCGTAGCTTCTTTTTTAATGACCTGTTTCGAAAATAACAAATATCGAAATGAAATTAATTTTATTACTTTCTTCCGTGAGAATATCTAACTACAGTTGTAATTATTAAATTAATTATTTCAGTTTGGTTTGTTACTGTGTTTTACATTAAAATGTAATAAACTGATTCTGTAGGTAAATGAATTTTAATAACTGGTTTTCAAATTGTGATCCGTTGTATCGAGAGGGAACGTTTTATTGGATGACGATAAGATTATATAGCTTCGGTTGTAGATAAATTAAATACGAGTATGGAGTATTGGTGGGATGATACTGACGAGAGAGAATCGAATTACCCGGATAAAAATCTTTCCTGCTGCCACGTTGTCCACAGCAAGTCCCACATGAACTGGCCTGTGATTAGATTTGGGCCTGCATGGTGAAAGGCCGGCGATGGTGTCTAGAATTTTGTGGTTCGGAATTTATTTGGAAATAGTTTAGAATACTGGATTACTGAGCACGGTGACCTAATGCCCTAGGGCTTTTAAAGCCTTGCACTTCTCGAACATTGGGTCCGAGAATTTGAATCTTTCGTGGGTCATAGATGTCTGTTGTGTCCTTTTTGATTAGAAGCCTTACAGCGGACCGGTCGGTTTTCCAAGAATTGTTACAAAATATCTTAAAAAGGCTGACTAATTTACTCAGGCGGTGAACTTGCATGACTGCTGGGGAGGACAGGTGTCTGATTCTGTTTTGTGCGTGCTCGGATCATTTACCCTGTTTGGGATGTATTCCTGTCACTGAATGCCTTCTTATTTTATACATTTCATGGACGTTGGGTTGGAAATGCTGTAAATAAGGCAGGCTGTCCCCCTTCCCCCCCCCGAGTGGGGTCTAGACCTACTATGAATGTTTGTCACATTTGGGTTGGAAAATTAAGACAAGTTTTGAAATGTCAGTGTAGTGACACGCAGTCGTCTGAATGGAGGATCAAGTCAATTCCCAAAACCACGTGTGTATCAGATGTACATCAACCAACGTATTTTTATTAGATATACAGGGTGTCCCAGGAGGAAAGGTCAATATTCTGGGAAGTCATATTATCGGTCATTCTAAGCAAAAATGTTTATATGAACTTGTGTCGTATTCCGAACGGTTTCCGAGATAGAGCTATTTGAATGTACAACCGCAGAATTGTTGATAAGAAAGAGATATTACGTGTACGTACTGTTTCTAATACCGGTATTTATTGTTCAAGTGACAGAGTTGGTACAGTTTA
>Ga0131853_10019015_pt1 | contig 12501 bp, 9 predicted proteins | sample TergutLab28metaG_FD_92764 | JGI IMG/M metagenome (GOLD analysis project Ga0131853, IMG submission 92764) | Labiotermes labralis P1 segment gut microbial communities from Petit-Saut dam, French Guiana - Lab288 P1 (version 2) (version 2) | ecosystem: Host-associated > Arthropoda: Insects >...
ACGGTGGTCGCCCTGCTCGCGCTGTCCGGCTGCGGCGGCCACGGGCAGGACTCGGCCGCCGGCCCCTCGGCGGCCGGGCCGGCCCCGGCGACCCGGACTCCGGAGAAGGCCACCGAGGCGCCGCCGCCGGACGCGAAGGCGGTCGACCCCTGCGCCGTGGTGACCAAGCAGGAGGCGGAGAAGCTGGCCGGCACACCGCTCGACCCCGCGACGCCGGTACGGGAGACCTGCACCTACACCGGTCCCATCACCGGGCCGACCGCCCAGGTGGAGATCTTCGTCGGGGACGGTGCGAAGAAGTACCTCGACATCGAACGCGACCTCGGGCACACGCTCAGGCCGCTGGCCGGAGTCGGCGACGAGGCGTACGCCGAGGACGAGGCGGTCTTCCTGCGCGGCGCCGACCGGTGGGTGTCGATCCGCCTGGTGCGCCTCAACGACCCGGCGGAGAACCGCGCGCCGCTGGAGGAGGTGGCCCGCAAGGCGGCCACGCGGATCTGACCCGTGGCCACCGTGCGCCCCGCCCCTCCCGGCAGCCCCCGCGATCCCACGCGCCGTCGTACCCCGCCGGGAGTGCGTCCCGGAGTTCCCGAAACCACCCGACCCGTCCGCCTTCGTGGTGAGTATCCTGACGCGGTGACCACCAGCGTCGGAGGGGCTGCGGGCGCTGACCGGGTGAGCGATCCCGAGTCCGTCGCGCGACTGGCGGAGTCGGCGCTGCACCACGGCCGCTGCGACGAGGCGCTGCGGCAGCTCGCGACGATCCCCTCGGAGGCGCCGCTGCCGGCCCGACTCGCCTGGCAGCTCGGCCGGGTACTCCACCAGCGCGGCGAGTTCGAGGCCGCCGAGGCGCTGTACGGGCGCGCGGCGGGCGGGGCCGGGGACACCGGCGCCGACCGGGCCCAACTGCTGGCCGGCCGGTCGGCCGCCCGCTGGGCCCGGGGCGACCGGGCGCGGGCGCGGAGCCTCGCCGACGAGGCGGTGCGGGTCGCCGAGTCGAGCCGCGACGACGCCGCGCTGGCGGCGGCCTGCCTCGCCCAGGCGCTCGCCGCCTTCAGCGAGGGCGACCGCGCCGCCAACGAACACGCCTACGCGCGGGCGTTCGCGGCCGCCGAACGGGCCGGGGACGTCGGCCTCCAGTTGCGGATCCGCTCCAACGTCGGCTCCCGCCTGGTCGAGGAGGGGCGTCCGCGCGAGGCGGTCGACGCGCTCACCGAGGCGATCCGGCTCGGTGAGGGCGCCGCCCAGCCGACGCTGCTGGCGCTCGCCCTGCACAACCGCGCCGAGGCATGGCTGGGGCTCAGCGACCTCCACGCCGCGCGCGCCGACGCCGGCCGTGCGCTCACCCTGTGGCAGCGGGAGGGCTCGCCGCTGGCCGCGTTCGGACTGCTGATGACCGCCCGGGTGCACCTGGCCCGCGGCTCCGCCTGGCAGGCGGCGGCGGCCTACCGCGAGGCCGTGGCGATGGCCGAGCCGGACGGCAACGCCCAGGTCGTGGCCCAGGCATGGGCGGGACTGGCGCGCACCTGCTACGCCGACGACCCGGTGGAGGCGGCGCGGTACGCGGAGTTGTCCCGCACGCTGCCCAGCGCCGCCGGGCCCGTCATCGGCGAACTGGCCGCGGGCTGGGTCGCGTTGTGCGGCGGGGACACGGACTCGGCCGCCCGGCACGCCGCGGACGTCCGTTCGGAGGCCGGCCGCCGCCGCGACCCGGCCGGGCTGGCCGAGGCGATGGAACTCGCCGCGCTCGCCGCACACCGGGCTGACGCGGCCGCGGCGCCGGGGCGCACCAGCGCACGCCGTGCCGCCGGGCTGGTGGAGGCGGCCGCGGTCTGGGCCGACACGGGCAACGAGGTCGCGCTGGCCACCAACGCGCTGCTGCGTGCGCGCCACGCGGGCGACCGGCTGTCCGAGGACGTCGCCTGGCAGCGGCTGCACCGGCTCGGAGTGCGCGACGACGTCTGGCACATCGCCGGGCCGCTGGCGGCGATCGGCCCGCCGCCCGTCCCCGAGGTCGCCGTGCAGGCCCTGGGCCATCTGGCGGTCCTGCTCTCCGGAACGCCCGTGCCCCCGGCCGGATGGCAGTCGCGGAAGGCCCGTGAACTCGTCAAGGTGCTGGCGGGCCGGATGGGAGGACCGGTCACCCGGACCGCGCTGGCCGCCCTGCTGTGGCCGGACACGGCTCCGGAGGTGGCCAACCGCCGTCTGTCGGTGCTGATCTCGACGGCGCGTGGCATCCTCGACCCGGAGCGGCGGCACCCGGCCGACCGCTTCCTGGTCAGCGACCACTCCAGCGTGCGGCTCGACACCGAGCACGTCGCCGTCGACACGGCCCGCTTCCACGACGCGGCCCGTGCGGCCCTCGCGGCGGACGCCGCGGCCGACGGCAGCCGGGACACCGGTGCCGCCGTGGACGTGGTGGCGCGCCTCGAAGTGGTCGTCGGCATGTACACCGGCGACTTCGGCGACGACGGCGAGATCGCGGGGGAGTGGAGCGAACGCCCGCGCGCCGCCTTCGCCGAGCTGCACCGCGACGTCGTCCGCACCCTCGCCCGGCGCTGCCTGCGGCTGGGCCGCTGCGACGCGGCATCCGGCTGGTACCTGCGCCTGATCGGCGACGACGCCTACGACGAGTCGGCCCACCTCGGACTGATCGCCGCCCTCTCCGCCGCGGGCCGCCACGGCGAGGCCCGCCGCCGCTACCGCGACTACGCCGAGCGGATGCAGGAGATCGAGGTCGTCGCGGCCCCCTTCCCCGCGGAGTGACGGGCGGCGGCGGGCAGGTGCCTGCCGCAGCGGTGCCGGGGCCGCGCCGAACGCCGGCCGCCCGGACCGCTCGCCCCCACTGATCGGGGTCCGCGCGTCAGCGCGGTGCCATCCGCAGGGCGCCGTCCATCCGGACGACCTCGCCGTTGATGTAGTCGTGTTCGAGGAGGAACCGGGCCAGCTCGGCGAACTCGTCGGGTCGGGCGAGGCGTTGGGGGAAGGGCACACCGGCGGCGAGCCCGGCGCGGAACTCGGCGGAGACGGTGGCCAGCATCGGCGTCTCCACGATTCCGGGCGCGATGGCGTTGACCCGGATCCCGTACTGCGCGAGGTCGCGGGCGGCAGGCAGGGTGAGCCCCACGACGCCCCCCTTGGACGACGCGTACGCGGCCTGGCCGACCTGGCCTTCGTAGGCCGCGATGCTGGCGGTGTTGACGATCGCGCCGCGCTGTCCCTGGTCGAGCGGTTCGGTGGCGGCGATCTGCGCCGCGGCGAGAGTGAGGACGTTGAACGTCCCGATGAGGTTGACCTGGATCACCTTGGCGTAGAAGGCGAGATCGTGGGGGCCGTTCCTGCCCAGGATGCGCATGGACGGTCCGATGCCGGCGCAGTTGACGGCGGCACGCAGGGGGACGTCCGCCGACGCGGCGACCGCCACCGCGGCGGCGACCGCGTCGGAGTCGGTCACGTCGACAGGCACGTACGTGATGCCGTCGGTGTCCGTGGTCCTGTCGATCGCCGGGGGAAGGTCGAACCCGAACACCCGCACCCCTCGCCCGGCGAGGGCGGCTGCCGTTGCCGCGCCCAGGCCGGAGGCCGCGCCGGTGACGATCGCGGCCGTGTTCTCGAGCTTCATCTTCCGGTCTCCTTGGTCCACCGTGCGGCCGCCGTCCGGCCCCGGTCGTCGAGGTGAGTGGTTACTTTACCAAGCTAATTAATCGTGCTCGCGCGCGCCACGGCCCTTGACATGCCTCGTGGGCCATGTGACGGTGTGGGCATTATTTAGGGATGTTAAGCGATTGCCCCGAGGGTGCTGTCCCCGTCCTCGGCGAGCGCCTCGAAGGAGTGGCATGAAGCTGAGGTTGTCACCCGAGCACGTGGCCTTCCGTGCCGGGCTGCGCGAGTTCTTCACCACTCAGGTGCCGCAGCACATCCGGGACACGGTGGCGGCCCGCGAGGAGCTCACCAAGGAGCAGATGGTCGAGTCGATGCGCACGCTCGACGCCGCCGGCATCGCCGTGCCCGACTGGCCGGTCGAATGGGGCGGCAGGGACTGGACTCCGCTCCAACGGCACATGTGGCACGAGGAGATGCAGCTGGCCTGCGTCCCGCCGCCGATCACCTTCAATGCCTCCATGGTCGGACCCGTCATCGCCGCCTTCGGCTCCCAGGAGACCAAGGAGCGCTTCCTGCCGGCCACGCGGAACGTCGACATCTGGTGGTCGCAGGGGTTCTCCGAGCCCGACGCCGGATCGGATCTGGCCGCTCTGCGCACCTCGGCGGTGCGCGACGGCGACCACTACGTCGTCAACGGCCAGAAGATCTGGACCTCCTACGCCCAGTACGGCGACTGGATCTTCACCCTGGTGCGCACCGATCCGGACGCTCCCCGCAAGCAGGCCGGTATCTCCTTCCTCCTCATCGACATGGCGTCGCCCGGCGTCACCGTCCGGCCGATCCGGCTCATCGACGGCGGAAGCCTGGTCAACGAGGTCTTCTTCGAGGACGTCCGCGTGCCCGTCGGCAACCTCGTCGGTCAGGAGAACCACGGGTGGGACTACGCCAAGTTCCTCCTCGGCAACGAGCGGGTGGGGATCGCGGGCGTGGGCGGGACCAAGTGGCTGCTGGCCGAGGCCAAGACGTGGGCCGGGGACCGGTTGCGCGAGGATCCGCTCCTCGCCGCGGACTTCGCACGGCTGGAGAACGACCTGCTGGCGGTCGAGCTCACCTCGATCCGGGTCGCCGCCGGCTCGGCGGACGGCAAGGCCCAGCCCGCCTCCTCCGTCCTCAAGCTCGCGGGATCCGAGCTGCAGCAGGCGGTCACCGAACTCGTCCTCAACCTCGCGGGCGAGCAGGGGCTTTCCTCGTCCCCGGTCGCGGGAGCACCGGCATGGACGCGCGCGGCCGCTCCGAACTACCTCCATCTGCGGGCCGCGAGCATCTACGGCGGTTCCAACGAGGTGCAACGACAGATCATCGCCGGCACGATCCTGGGGCTCTGAGACATGGACTTCGACTACACCGACGAGCAGCGGGACATCCGGGACGCGGTACGCGGCCTGCTGAGCACGACCTACGCCACGATCGACGGTCGCCGCCACGCCACGGCCAAGGACCCGGGCTTCGACGAGCACATGTGGTCGAGGCTGGCCGAGATGGGAGTGCTCGGTCTGCCGTTCCCGGAGGAGCTCGGCGGGATGGGGGCAGGGCCCGTCGAGGTCGGCGTGGTGGCGGAGGAGATCGGGCGCGTCCTCGCTCCCGAGCCCTTCGTCGAGGCGGTCGTGCTCTGCGGCGGGCTCCTCGCGCGAGCGGGCGCCGACGTCTCCGGAATCGCCGACGGCACCGTCCTGCCGGCGTACGCCGCCGGTCCGGGCGTCAACGCCCGGCGCAGCGGCGGCGGCTGGGTGGTGGACGGCGAGGTCTCGCCGGTGCTCAACGGGGCGCGTGCGGACCTGCTCGTGGTGGTCGCCGAGGTCGGCGGAACTCCGGCGCTCTTCACGACGGCCCAGGGCGAGCGGACGGCGTTCAGCACCTACGACGGCGGGCGCGCCGCGCGGGTGACCTTCGACGGAACGGCCGCGGAACCCCTCGGCGACCCCACGGCCGACGCGACCGGCGCGATCGCGTACGCACGCGCGCGTGCGCAGGTGGCCTATGCGCACGAGGCGCTCGGTGCCATGGAACGCGCCCTGGGGGTCACCCGTGAATACCTGTGCAGCCGCCACCAGTTCGGGAAGCCGCTGAAGGAGTTCCAGAACCTCCGATTCCGCGCCTCCGACATGTACGTCTCCCTCGAACTCGCGCGCAGCTCGGTGCTCTGGGCGTCGATGGTGCTGGCGGAGGGCGACGAGGCGGAGGGCGTCGACGCCGCGTCGCGCGCCAAGCTCCGGGTCGCCGAGTCCGGCCGTCACATCGGCCAGGAGGCGATCCAACTGCACGGTGGGATCGGGCTGACGGCGGAGTACCAGGTCGGCCACTACCTGATGCGGCTCACCGCCATCGAGCACCTCCTGGGCGACCGGCGTCACCATCTCGCGCGTCTGGCGGCGGCCGTCGGCGACCACCGCGTCGTCGACCCCCTCCGGTAGGACGCGCTCCGGCCCGGCAGCCGGCTCTCGTCAACTGCCCTGGCAAAGGCCCTGGCACATTCGATTAACCATGCTAAATTCTTGCGACAGCAAGGGAGGTCTCATGGCAGCGTCGGTCACCACACGCGAAGCCCGGCTCACCCACGACGGCGCGGACCCGATCACCGCCGGCTCGTTCGAGGTGGTCGAACGGGGGCTGCCGAGCGCGGTGGACGGCGAGATCGTCATCGACGTTCGGTATGCCTCCCTGGATCCCTCGCAGCGGATCCGACTCCGGTCGGAGAGCGCCGGCTTCGTCCCTCCCGCGGGCGTCGTGGGCACCGTGGTGGACTCCAGGAGCGACCGCTTCGGCGTGGGGGACACGGTGATCGCGCCGGGCGCCTGGGCCACCACGGTGTGCGTCCCGGCCGCGGCCGCCGAGCGGTACGAGGCCCCGGACGGTGTGGCCCTCCACCACGCCGTCGGCCTGCTCGGTCTGACCGGCCTCACCGCCTACTTCGGTGTGACGCGGGTGCTCCGCCCGCTCGCGGGCGAGAAGATCGTCGTGACCGGCGCGTTCGGCGGGGTGGGCCAGGTCGCTGCGCAACTCGTCGCGGCGAGCGGCGCCGACGTCCTCGGGATCGCCGGCGGGCCGGAGAAGGTGGACGGTCTCAAACGACTCGGGATCCCGGCGCTCGACCACCGCACGGCGGACTGGACGGCCGAGGTCGATCGCTGGGCGCCCGACGGCCTGCACGCGGTCTTCGACAACGTGTGGGGCGAGGCCTCGGCGCGGCTCGTCGAGCGGCTGCGACCGCTCGGCCGCGTCGCCCTGTGCGGGCAGATGGCCGGCATCGGTGAGGCGGTGATCCCGCCGCTGCCGCTGGACAACTGGTTCAGGCTGGTGACCCGTTCGCTGACCGTCCGGGGTTTCCGGGCCGTCGACTTCGCCGCGGAGAACGCCGGTGCGCGCCGTGCGCTCGCGGACATGATCGCGTCGGGGACGCTCGACCAGGAGGTCCACCTGGTGTCCGGATGGGCAGCGGCGGGGCCGGCCTTCGCCGACCTGCTCGCCGGTCGCGTCGTCGGCAAGCTCGTCGTGGAGGTGCCGGCATGAGCACGTTGCAGGACGACGTACGCGCGCTGCTGGCCGGGGACGGCGAGAAGCTCGCGGATCCGTATCCCACCTGGAACCGGCTCCGCGACGAGCTGCCCGTGTGGAAACAGGGCGACGTGGTGGTCCTGAGCCGGCACGAGCAGGTGCAGGAACTGCTGGGGGACAACAACCTTCTCTACAGCCGGCAGGGCACGAAGACCTCCGCACGCTACGAACGCGCGAAGCGGGAGTTCAGCCCCCAAGGCCGTGCTGCCTTCGGCCGGGTGCTCGACCAGGAGTTCCATCAGCTGGTGCGGATGGACCCGCCGGACCATCCGCGCGTGCGGCGGGCGGTCCAACCGCCGTTCTCGGCGCGCAACCTGGCTCGGGAGATGCAGGGCAAGGTGACCGAACGGGTCGACCGCAACCTGACCCTGCTGGCGGCGGGCGGCGGGGAGGCCGACTTCAAGAAGTTCGCCTACTCGCTCCCCCTCCAGGTGCTCGGCGACCTCCTCGGCATCCCGATCGACGATCTCGACATGGTCCACTCGTGGGCCCAGAAGATCGCCGAGAACAAGTTCAACGCCGACTCCGAGAAGGCGGCGGTCGAGGCCGACGATGCCTATCGGCAGCTGATGGCCTACATCGACGTGCTCGTCGCGCGCCAGCAGGCCAGTGGCTCCGAGACCGGGCTCGTGGCCGCGCTGCTGGACTCCGAGAAGAACGGCACGGTCTCCCACGAGGAGGCGAGGGGCATGATCGCGCTGATGATCTTCGCCGGCCACGAGACCACCAGCAACCTGCTGTCCATCGGCCTTCTCGAACTGCTGCGCCGCCAGGACCAGTGGGACCTGCTCGTCGCCGAGCCGGAACGGGTCCCGGCGGCGGTGGAGGAGTTGCTCCGGTTCGTCACGCCGGCGCACTTCCTGCCGTACGTCGCCAAGGAGAGCCGGGAGATCGGCGGCGTGGCGATCGACGCCGGCGACACCGTCATCGGCGTCCTCGCCGCGGCCAACCGCGACCCCGCGGTCTTCGAGCGCCCGGACGAGCTGGACATCGGGCGCCCCGACAGCCGCGCGCACGTCGCGCTCGGCCTCGGGCCGCACTTCTGCCTGGGGGCCGGGCTGGCGCGGATGGAGGCGACGGCGCTGTTCGGGACCCTCGCGCGCAGGTATCCCGGCACGCGCCTGGCCGACGCCGACCTCCGCTGGGGCGGCCGTTCGCTGCGGACCCCGCTGTCGATGCCCGTCCGGCTCCTGGGCTGAGGAGATCCCTTGACGGCGCCGAGCAGCACTTCTATCGTCATATTTCACATCGCTAAATGAATGCGGGAGGTCCCCGGTGCGATACGTCATCACGGGTGCAGGCAGTGGGATCGGGCGTGCGGTGGCGACCCTGGCGCCGCGCGCCGCCGACCGGGACGGATCCGGGAAGGTGCAGCTGGCACTGCTGGACCGCGATGCCGACTCCCTGGAGTCGGTCGCCTCGGAACTCCGGGGGACCGGGGCCGAATGCCTTCCGCTGGTCGTCGATCTGAGCGATCCGGCCGCGGCCGGCAAGGCGGTGGAAGACGCCGTCTCGGCCTTCGGCGGCCTCGACGCCCTGGTGAGCAATGCCGGGATCAGCTCGGTCGACGCGATCGAGGATCTCGGCCTGGAGACGTACCAGCGGACGTTCGACGTCAACACCCGTGCGACCTTCCTGCTCGCCCGGGCGGCCTTCCCGGCCCTGCGCGACGCCCGCGGCTCGATCGTCGCCACGGCGTCGATCTCCGCGACCCATCCGACACCGCCGCTGGGGATGTACAGCGCCAGCAAGGCGGCTCTGAAAGCGATGGTCCAGCAGATGGCGGTGGAATGGGGCCGTCACGGGATCCGCGCCAACTGCGTCTCGCCGGGCCCGACGGACACCGGCCTCACGCGCGGGTCGTTCGGCGACCCGGAGGACGCTGCCGCGAGGGCGAACCGGAACTACCGCGAAGCGGTCTCGCCGATGCGGAAGATCGGCCGCGCCGAGGACATCGCCGAGGCCGTGCTCTTCCTCGCCGGCCCGCGGGCCGGCCACATCACCGGCGTCGACCTGCCCGTCGACGGCGGCCTCTCGCTCACCGTCATGCCGCTCACGGGGGGCACGACCGGATACCGACTCGACGAGATCGCGCAGGAGGCGACGTCCCGATGACCACCACCACCGCCGCCGGGACACTTCCCGGTTTTCTGTCCTCCGAGGTCGCGGCCGACCCGGACGCCTTCTACCGGCGGCTGCGGGCCGAGGCCCCGGTGCACTGGGACGAGGGCTACCAGGGCTACTTGATCAGCAAGCACGCCGACGTCGGATCCGCCTACCGCAACCCCCTGTTCTCCACCCAGAACTACGAGGTCAGCCTCCAGCCCGTGTTCGGCCGTTCGATGCTGCAGATGGACGGGGCGGAGCACAGCCGGAAGAAGGCCCTGGTCACGCCGTACTTCCGCGGCAAGGGCCTGCAGAAGTGGGCGCCGGTCATCGCGCGCAACGTCGCCACGATCCTCGACCGTTCCGTCGCGTCGGCGTCCGCGCACATCGCGCGCGGCTTCCGGCCGGGCGACACCGTCGACCTCCTGGCCGACTTCGGCTACTACCTTCCGGTCTACGTGATCACCGACATGCTCGGGCTGCCGCACAGCGACTACGACCGGTTCTTCGACTGGTACAGCCGGCACGTCGCCTTCCTCGGCAACCTCGCCCGCGACCCGGAGATCGACGAACGCGGGCGCCGGGCGACGAAGGAACTGTGGGAGTACCTCGCACCGGTGATCGAGGACCGCCGCTCGAACCTCGGCGACGACCTCATCTCCGGGCTGATCACCGCCGAGATCGACGGTGAGCGCCTGGCGGACCTGGAGATCCTCAGCCACGTCACGCAGTTGCTCAACGCCGGATCGGAGACCACGGGCAAGGCTCTGGCGAGCATGTTCGCCTATCTGCTGCGGGAGCGTGAGCTGTTCGAGGAGGTGCGGGACGATCGCTCCCAGGTCATACCCGCGATCAGTGAGACCCTCCGGATCAGCCCGCCCTCCCAGATGAACGGCCGCAAGGTCACCCAGGACTGCGAGATCGGCGGCGTGCCCCTGCCGGCCGGCACCCTGGTGATGCTGCTCATGGCCTCCGCGAACCGCGACGAGGAGCGGTTCTCCCACCCGGACACCTTCGACTTCCATCGGACCGACCTCGCCCACGAGCAGACCTTCACCGCGGCCGGTGACACGTTCGCCTTCGGCTCCGGGCGGCACTTCTGCCTGGGCGCGATGCTGGCCAAGTCGGAACTGGAGATGGCCTCGAACGTCCTGCTCGACCGGTTCCCCGGCATGCGTCTGGCCGACGGATTCGTGCCCGAGTGGTCGGGCCTGAAGATGCGGTCGGTGGACAGGCTGACGGTGACCCTCTGAACGATCGGGCGCCGGGGTCGGTGCCGGTGCCGGGGTCGGGGCCGGGGACGTGCGGGCGGGCCCTGTCGGCACTCCTGGTGTGCACCGCCCTGGTCTCGGCGGCGGTCGTCACCCTGGGCGCCCCGCTGGTTCCTCAGGTCCAGCGGACGTTCGGGGTCGGCACCGAGGCGTCCCAGTGGTCGTACACCATCACCCTTCTCGTCGGCGCCACGCTGACTCCGCTGCTCGGCCGCCTCGCGGACGGGCGGCTGCGCAGGCCCGCGATGGTCGTCGTCTGCGCCGTCGTCACGCTCGGCTGCGCGGTGTCCGCGGTCGGGACGCAGTTCGGGGTCTTCCTGACCGGACGAGCGCTCCAGGGCATTGCCGTGGCCCTGGTGGCGATGACCATCGCCTGCGCCCGGGCCTCGTTCACCGGTCCGGCGGCGGTGCGACTGGTCGCGCTCCTGTCGATCACGACGGCGCTCGGGGCCGGGGCGGCCTATCCGCTCACGACGTTCGTGGCCGATCACCACGGCCTGCGGGCGGCATACGGTGGCGCCGCGCTGCTGGCGCTGCTCGTCACGATCGCGGTGGCCGCCGGCCTGCCGCGTGAGGCGCCGGCGGACGGCGGCACCCGGCTGGACGTGCGGGGCGCGATCGTCCTGATCGCCGCCACGGCATGCGCGCTCCTGGCCATCAGCCAGGGCAACTCGTGGGGCTGGTCGAGTGCGGGTGTATCAGCCCTCGGGGGAGCAGCCCTGGCTCTCCTGCTCCTCTGGATCCGGCTCGAACTCCGCACCGCACACCCGCTGGTGGAGCTGAGGCTGCTCGCCCGGCGCGACGTGCTCGCGGCACACCTCACCGGCCTGCTCATGGGGGTGAGCCTGTACAACACCCCGGTCCTCATCACACGCATCGGTCTCGCACCCCGCGGCAGCCAGTACGGCGTAGGGCTCAGCCTCAGCGCGATCGGTGTGGTGATGGTGCCGATAGCGATCTGCAACTACCTGAGCAGCCGCACCGCGACGGCCGTGGCGAGGGTGTGGGGCCGGCGGCTCGCACTGGCGGCGGGCGGAGTCGTGGGCGCGCTCGGCCCGCTGATGCTGATCGGCGTCGACGGGCGCCTGTCGCTGCTGGTGGCGTCCGTCGTGCTGACGTCCTGCGGTGCGGGGGCGACGTTCGGCACGCTGCCCGGGCTCATCGTCGATGCGGTCGAACCGGGGGAGACGGGCAGCGCCACGAGCGTCAACATCCTGCTGAGGGCCGTCGGCGGGGCTGCGGGCAGCGCCGTCACCGGGGCGCTGATCGGTGCCGCCGGTCCGGCAGGGGAGGCGACGACGACCGGGCTGACCTGGGCCGCCCTCGCCTGCGCCGCCACGTGCGCGGCCTCGGTCGTGGTCAGTTGCTGCGTGCCGAGCCGCCGGGCCCGAAGCGGGCCGAGGCTAACCGCGGTCGAACCAGTCCCACTGCCAGGGACGGATTGACAGCATCGGCGTGCTGAGCAGGACATGCTCGACGTCGCCGGACGTACTGGAGCGCCCGATCCAGCCGGGCTGCTCGTGCTCGACGAGAGCGCTCGTCTCCAGGACATCGCCGTCGAGATGGAGAAGGCGAACCACCAGGTCGCCGTCGGCGTCCTGGGCCGGCGACCCGAACCCGCCGGCGCCCTCGGCGAACCGGTACGTCGCCGCACCCGCGACCCCGGGAAGCGCCAGGATCGACGGGATCGACGTCCGGTCCAGCGCCTCGAAGAAGGCGGCGCCGCCGGGAGTGGAGGGAGCGGCGGTCCTGGACAGCGTGAGGTGGATTCCGCGATGCGGTCGGTGCGGGATCGCTGCCGCCGCGACGAGGACGCGGGCGGCCGCGTACTCCTTGACCGGGTGGAAGAAGCCGACCGGGCGTCGCTCGGTCCAGGCCAGCTCGGGACGCCGCCCCCACCAGAGCGCCC
>Ga0131853_10019016_pt1 | contig 12500 bp, 7 predicted proteins | sample TergutLab28metaG_FD_92764 | JGI IMG/M metagenome (GOLD analysis project Ga0131853, IMG submission 92764) | Labiotermes labralis P1 segment gut microbial communities from Petit-Saut dam, French Guiana - Lab288 P1 (version 2) (version 2) | ecosystem: Host-associated > Arthropoda: Insects >...
CACTCCATGTAGCAGAGTCCTTCTTGCGAAGCTAACCGGTTTTCAGCTATTCAAGAAATCCCCCGCGTTTCATGGAACCTGAAGGTTCATTACCGCATTCACAAGTGCCCGCCACCTGTCCCTACACTGAGGCAGCTCGATCCAGTCCATACCCCCACATCCCACTTCCTGAGGATTCATCTTAATATTATCCTCCCATCTACGCCTGGGTCTCCCAAGTGGCCTTTTTCCCTCAGGTTTCCCCACCAAAACCCTGTACATACCTCTCCCCTCCCCCATACGCGCTACATGCTCCATCCATCTCATTCTTCTAGATTTTATCACCTGAACAACATTGGATGAGGAGTACAGATCATTAAACTCCTCATTATGTAGTTGACAGAAGAGAAGAGGTGCACAAAAAGATAGGTATTTTACTTAGAATCTTAAACACGGCACTTTGAGAAAAGTAAGTGTTCTTCACATTGCAATTTATAGCTCATACGCAGTTTAATGTATTTAAAACAAGTTTCGCACATTTTCCCCTTCGTTTTTGGTGAGAGTGCAGTGTTCATTATGAAGTGCAGCAGTGCTCATAACTACCTGACCCCAACACCCTGACACATCTATGTAGATGTTAATAGCGCTATCTGGTTATTAGAATTTAAAGTGGTGACTTCGAATGCAACACTACACACCGACAGCAAGAAATGGACACGACGTCTTACATCTGATTCTATCAAGGAAATTCGAGGTTTTGACCATGGGTATTGGGGTAACAGGTTGTTGTGACAGCTGAAGGGCAAATCACACGAAACATAAGACCAAGGAAAACGACGAAAATTATTTACTGTATACTTATAAAGCCTTGGTAACCTCGGCATAGATTGGAAGATAATATTAAAATGTATCTTCGAGAAAAATAATGGAAGACGGGGTCATGATTTGGAGTGATCTGACTCAGGATAGGGACAGGTGGCGGGCTGTTGTGAATGCGGTGACGAAACGTCGGTTTCCATAAAATGTGCGGTACTTATTTAGTGGCTAGTTGAGGATTCGTTAACTTCTCAGGAAGGATTCTGCGCTAAGGACTTTGTTGGTTGGTTAGTTAGTTGCTTAGTTAGTTAGTTAGTTGGTTAGTTGGATAGAATACAATGAAAGATTTCATGTCAGTTCAGTTCATTAAGCTTGTCTAGAAAGCAATCAATCTCTCTTACTGAAAGACAGAAATTGGCTGAGCTGACAGTGACCTGCGCAATAGCAGGACAATGGCGAAAGTAGACTCGTCAGCCACGTGGTTTCATTCCGATTCGTCAGAACCGGTCACGAAACCTCGAAGTATTTGTATTGAAATGGGTGATCAGGAAGGCCCGAAATCCCATACGGCGATTTTACTCTAGCGTACATCTTACTCAGCTGACAGAGATTCATATCACGTTTTTAAATAATCCGTAACCACGCACCGAGCAATTGGGTATGATGTCAAAACCAACAAAAGTACAACAATCCCATTACAGGCCTGGTCAGGACCTTAGGATTCCAGGAGGCTGAGGCTTCCAGGTTTCAAGACAATCTGCACATGAAGTTGGTAAGGTTGTCAGCCCTACGCACCGGCCGCCTCTACTCCCAGGATATAATCTTCTGTTAGAGGCTTAGTCAACCCTAGGGTCACAGTGCGGCCCGAAGAATTATGTAAATGAAAAATTCCAATGACACCATCGGGAATCGAACCCGCGAACTTCCGACTTGTAGCGCAGGGTCTCAACCAACTGCGCCACCGCGTGCCCCAACAAATTAACAAAAGTGCACGAAAATGTAAAATACACCCTGTATAACTCCTACATCTGTACTTCATCTTTCATATGAGTTTTAAACCACGTATTATTTTTTTAGAATTTAAAGTTTTATACTTCTGTTTAGTTCAAAGTATTCTGTAATATTTCGATATATCTACCCTTTGTCATGCACCTCCCTGAAGATGGCAACATGAGTGACCTAAACACGTTGAAGGTATGCGGTGTGTACAATACACCTTCATCCATTTATGTGCATTTGCTCTTTGTGATATATTATATAGATTTGCTTGTACAGATACTCAGACAATCAGTTTAATTTCATTCACGGAAAAGAAGCTTAGCACAAAACCAGTTTGCACGAAATCTCATCTTTATGAACAATTGAAAGTCCAGTTTTTACGATACTAACCAGCGTGTTTAGCATTACATGTTTATACCTTCAAGCTACATGGTGAATTAATGTATGGTACGGTTCTCAGGAAAAACTGTGACTAATTTCGTATACAACAATGGCTGATGTTCTTTTTATTTTAGGGACAGTGTTTACTGCGCGGTAAGAAAATCATGTTTAAATACAATTCACATTAATTATTGTCTATAAAGCGTTCTTAATGTGTCACTCATATGCTTATAGTTGATAATGTTTCGAGTTATTTAAATGCAGTAATCTTCAACTGCAGAGATAACTTAGCTATTTAATAAGTTTACTTTTTTACACTCTGACATTGAGGGAGGAAAGGAAGTTGAGGGTGTCTGAGAATATGGTGTTGAGGAGAATATTTGTGCCGAGGAGGGACGAGGTAACGGGGGAATGGAGGAGATAGCATAACGAGGAGCTAAATGATCTGTACTCCTCACCCAATATTGTGCGGGTTATGAAATCGAGAAGAATGAGATGGGCTGGGCATGTGGCGCGTATGGGTGAGGAGAGGGGGGTGTATAGGGTCTTGTTGGGGAAACCGGAGGGAAAGAGACCACTGCAGAGATCTAGGCTAGATGGGTGGATAATATTAGGATGGATCTCCAGGAGGTGGGATGTGGGTATATGGACTGGATTGGGGTGGCCCAAGATAGAAACAGGTGGCAGACGCTTGTGAGTGCGGTATGAACCTTCGGGTTCCGTGAAATGCGGGGAATTTCTTGACTAGCTGCAAACCGGTTAGCTTCTCAAGAAGGACTCTGCACCATGGAGTGAGTAAGTAAGTAAGTACTGCTTTAATATTGGTAAGCTAGAAAGTTTTTCTGAAAATAAGACATTTGACTTAAAATAAAAAACATAATCATCATGATCACCCTCAAGAAGAGACGAGTTATGATTTCCTTTTCTGGAAATCAATTTTTTGAGGTTTGCGCCGGCTTTTCATTCTTCTCAAGTCGTAATAAAAGTATTCCATGAAAAATCTTTTTGTCCATTACTTTATATGGTCACTCGGTTCCTCTCTGTAATCATCTTTATTTCTTTTATTGTAACTATATTTAATTTTTTATTCTTTATTTTACCTTTATTTGTATTTCTTCTTACTGTTTCTAAATTAAATTTGGGTGAGATTTATTGAAGTAATGGAAGAGGAGGATGGAATAATGTTATAAAAAGTTGGATCGTGATTCCTCTTCCACGTTTGCTGGCCATAATTTGTGATGCCGTTAGTTCCTTTCTTGTAGTTTTGCATTCTTCCATACCTTACTGAGCATTACCAAGAACGTTTCAGGAGATGTCAATTATATTCGACTTAAAAAATGAGTAATAACGATGGGCAAATTTCTGAATATACGGAAATACATCGAGAACAGCATGCAGGACGAAATCACACCATAAAATAGGTAATAAATCCTTTGAAATTTTGGAACATTTCAGAACTTTGGGAACTCATTTAAGAAATCAAAATTCCATCCTTGAGGAAATTACGATCAGATTTAAACCAAGGGATGGTTTCTATCATTCGGTGCATAATCTTTTGTCTTCTAGTTTATTATCCAAAAATGTAAAGATTAAGATATACAGAGCTGCAATTTTGCCTGTTATTTAGTTTGGGAGTGAAAATTTATGTCGCACATTGAGGGACCAACATAGGCTGAAAGTGTTGGGAATGGGGTGCTGAGGAAGACATTTGGGTCTAGGAGGGACGAGGTAAGAGGGGAGTGGAGAAGACTGCATAAGGAGGAGCTTTGTGATCTGCACTCCTTACCAATTTTATTCGGGTGATCAAAGCAAGAGACTGGAGGGACATGTGACCCTATGTGAGAGTGGAGAGGTGCGTGCAGTGTTTTGGTGGGGAGACCCGATGGAAATATGCCACTTGAAAGACTTAGGCATAGGTGGGAGGATGATATTAAAAGGGATCATCTTGAAGTGGGTTTGGGCGCGTGGACAAGATTGATCTGGCTCAGGATAGGGACAGGGGACGGACTCTTGTGAATGCGGCATTGAACCTCCGTGTCCCATGAAATGCGAGGAGGACCTTGGTTGGCTGAGGACCTGTTGGCTTCTCAAAAAGGACTCTTTTTCATGGAGTTATGTTGTTATGAAACTCCTTATTTCTGTGACAGTGAGACATGTTGCATGAACATAGACTGGGCTGGTTAAATACAGGCCACTTCGGCGAAGAAGTGTATCTGTGGAGCAGGAGATGACCGGAGAGAGTGAAGAACTTCATACTGAAGATCACCATAAATTTTAGTATAGCTATATTGTTAGGACCATGAAGTTCATGAGGTTGAGGTGGATGAATCATGTATTAGTCAGTGAAAATATAAGATACTCACGCAGAGTTGCGGTCGGAGAACTGCAAGTTAATACCATAAAATGAAGCATATTCCCTTCGTAACAAATTCAAGTAAGTTAGTCTTTTCAGCAGATGTCACTTAGAGAAATGTAATTACGTGAAAAAGATAATCCATTAGGAAAGCTTAGGCAAGATGGCAGCCAATTTTAAAATGCGGCTTAAAGGAATCATGTGTGAGGTTCTGGAATGGATTCGTGTAGGCTTGAGACCAACAGCGCGCTACTGCGAACATTCTAGTGAAATAACATCAAATCAGTGTCATCAAGTGACAGTGAGATATCCCGTTGTGCTAAGTGACAAAACAGATAAAACAAAAGAACCTCAACCGCAGCCATCTTTAGAAAATGTTTTTTTCTCTGTCTGACCTGCTACATGTTTCGTCTTTTTTTATAAAACCGTAATCAGCCATAAAGCCAGACATTGTAAGGAAGGGAAGACCTCCGCACACAGAAACACTGATAGTTAAAAGACACAAATCTCAGTCCAGTTTTAACGAGAAATTTTCTTCGAGTAAAGAATATTATATCCCCTGATGTTTTCGATACTGGTGTCTGATGACGGCTGTGTGAAAAACCCGAAATTTTCGGCGCGTTGGACCAAAAATCGTGTTGTCCAAAAATAGTCGTGTTTGACGGTTTGTTGCTACGTGTGATCATTAGAGCCAAACGCAAACTGGGAGTAGACAAGATTACAGTTTTACATGAAGGCCTCGTCTTCACTCAGTGGGCGTTAAATCTTATTAATTTCAAATTATTGTTAAGCCGTACACAGTAAGTGATGAGTACAATCAAGGATTATTTTGGTGCACGTAGCTTGCATTATTTAGTGTTTTTATCAAAACCAACAAACACACAGTTAATATCACAACAGCATATATATATATATATATATTTAATCGCTGTTCGGTGATATAATCAAATCTGTTCGACCGAACAACAATTAAATAACATTTTAATATATTTTAATGATTGTATGGAATTGCAAATTTAACAGCTTCAATTTTAAGAATTTATGTAACTTGGCAAGGCACAAATGTAAAACTCCCTGAAGATGACATAGAAATGTCGAAACATGTAGGAGTGTATATTATATAAAAAGCTACTCTTGTGATATATACAGTTGTGTTATTAATTGTGCATTTATTCTTTGTAATAAAAACAATTAAGGATGTTACGAAAATTCGGACAGCCTAAAAGGTGCGACGCCTCTTGGCAGGCTGAGAGGCTTTTAGCTTCTCAAAAAGAATTGTTCAAAGTAATTGGGATTATTTGTGTAAGGCAGTTGGGGACGAGATTAAGGGACCTAGAGAAGGCTTATGTAACATTTCTTTATACGGAAGTAGAAACATGACATTTGCCCATATATTTGTGTGTGTATGTGTGTGTGTGTGTGTATGTGTGTGTGTGTGTGTTTGTGTGTTGCTGTCACTAGTACAACACAGGCCTGTTCGTATAACGAATATTGTTTTATTGACGTAACTGTGGCAGTCCATTCGACCCTTTTACTGAGGCATAATGTATTCTTAAAACTGTTATTTTCACGTGGGTAAATAAAGCCTGTAATGACATACAGTAGAGTGAAGGGGCCGGGTCGAGTGCAACTAAAAGCGTAGCATAAAAAGAGTAAACAAGCCACTATCTTAGCTAATCTCCTTGCCCAAAGACTTCCAGATTACAGGCTACTAGACTAATGACTGCTTATGAGTGAACAAAAAGTAAAATGCCACAACAAATGGTAAAATTAAAAGAATAATGTGTATGAAATATGGTTAATTTTACAGCTAATGGTTCAGATGTGCGTCAAGCTGTTCAGCTAAAGCATTATGTTCAATATTAGTTTAATGTAGATAAATTATCGGTGAAATAAGTGCAATATTGCAGTGACTAACAGAAGTAACAGAATGATAAAGGACTACTTAATAACACTCTTAAAGCATTCTGGTTTATATATGCTTAGTACTTTATGCATGCTTGCCATCTGTTGTAACATTAAAGAAATATGCATTTTGACCACACGGTGCATTTATATGCTTCGAATCGTTCCCCGTATAAACAGCTGTTATTTTTTATTGAACACCATTAACACATTGTTGTTCTAAATGGAAAAATAGTGTGTTTTTAATGAGGTAGGAAGTAAATTTTTAAGAAATAATTCATGAACTTTAGGTTTTAAATGGCAGAAGTAAAGTAGTCACTATGTGTATTTATAAATAAAAGCATTATTTTATTTGACAACTGTCTTTTGTCTCGGCCTGTCGGGTCGTTTACATTAACGTAACCCCTTCGGTCGACCGTTCAAATACGTGAAGCAAAAAGCGACAGGAGATGGCAAATTTTCAGATAAAATAAGAACTTTATGTATGTATGTATAAGTTGTGTAATTTGTCTTCCAAACAAAAGAAGTATTGTTTGAACTTTGGAGTCCTCACATTTGTGTATAGTAAATGTTGTGGCCTTCTAGTGTGCGAGCCTAAGTAGACCCTTTAACCTTTTAAAGCCTAGTGGTTTCTGTACGTACCACCAGGTTTAAAATCCAAAAATTCTACATGATGCTCGCTTTGCGTTGAGTGTTTTGTAGAGATCTCAGCGCAGACCGCGACTTTTGCTTTGTACATCATTAATTGATTGGTTTTTATAACCTTGGTGGAAAGTGTTCACAGCGCGGTACGGGCTGATTCCTTATATAAAGCAGATTACGTTGCGTCTTTAAAAGTTCAATTGATATCAGAAACTTAGAGGACTCTTTGCAGGGAATACTGCAGATAGAGGCAACACTTTTACCCAAAGTATAGATAACTGCCTATTAGAATACAAGGCATCACATCACGGAAGATAGTAAACTAAGAAATTATGTTTATCTCAATCGAACTTTGTCACACATCCAGTCCATTAGACGCCTGGCTTTGTTAGTACTGTACCTGTCACGATCCGGACTGCTAGTGGCTTTACTGTCAAACCATTATTACTTATAGAACACGTGTACTCGTATGCAAATACAGCAGACAAACCACTGGGAAACTTAATAACAAGGCTTATTTCGTTGGTTCGACAGAGAGCTGTAAAAATGAAGAAAAATCTTATTTCTTAATCCTAGTAGTAAATTGGTAATTTGTGGAAAATTGGTATCGTCTTAGCGATTTTGAAGTCATAATAGTTGAGTCAGTAAAATGGCCAAGCAACGTCCCTGGCTGAAGAATTTCCATCCCTAGTAAAGGCAACAATTTTTCGTCTACGTCCCCAGGATCGACAGAATACTTGCAGAAAATCAGCAAGGAGATCCTTTTCTGGGGGGTAAGTTTTCCGGAACCTGAAACTGACTACTCATTTCCTTCCAGTACTCCCATTTCACCAAGCTCTCAAGATGTGATACTTAAACGCATCGACTGACCTTACACCTACGTGATTAAGGTTAGGTGTTTCAGCCTTGACCAAACGAGTACTTGAGTTCATTCCCATGTATCCCACAAACTACGTACATTTGCGAGGTCTTCGCTCTTCTGAGATGATACACCGCGTAGTTGTTTAGCCGGTTAAGAACGTTTCGGTACAGCTTGCTAGTCACATTTTCGAAAGTCAAGCGGTATTGCTTCGCTTTCGAAAACGGTACCAATTTGCTGTCCCGAAACCTCAGTGCCCAACTACCTAATTACGCTGTGTAACATCGCATAAGAGCGAAGACTTCAAATACACGCTGCGAAAGTCTGCAGTCCAGCGTAACTCCACTCACGGAGCGCTCAACTCGGACTGAGGGGAGTTAGACATTTTCAAAAACGTTTTTGAATCTATTGACAGCGCAGGTTATTCATATGTTCCTAATTCCAAAGGGCAGTATTTGGAACTTTTTTTATGTTGTCAGTAAATTTTTTAATCCCTTATGAAATCGTTTGCCATATGCTGACTAAATTTTTTATGAGTTCATCACACGGCTGTTCTGAAGAAGCCTATTCTGCAGTTCATGCCACCGAATTCTGGCTAAGAATTATCAAAATCCAAACATAATTAATTAATTAAAAAATTTATAATTTTCTTGCTTGCAATATAAATGACCAACTTCTGATATAAACTTGGAAATCATCTGCGTACTGACACAGGTGTAGTGTAAGTTCTACTGCTTTAGTGTTATATTATATTTGAAGTTTAACAACGTTTAAGGTTCAAAAGTTCTTTTATTTGTTAAACCTGGACCCCAAAAAACAGTTTTGAAGCTGTGATAAAGCGTGACGTTTCTGACTCTGCAGGAAGTCCAACCCCTATAATTCTGAAAATAGGTACAAATTGATCAGCGAAACGTGTTTTCTCCAATTTTAGAATAGAAGATGGAAACAGCATGTTCTTGCAAGTGTTGGTAAGCATCATACTGCATTATGGAACACATACATATTTTTATTTGAACTTTCATTCATCCGGTAAGAATATATACCACCATGGCACATAGCAACTGTACTACCGAACTTCGTTTGATATTAACAGCCCCAAAAGCATTTGCACAATGCCTTCGATGTGTTTAGTTTTATAGAATACTCTCACCCTGCAGTGAAACTGTATCGTGCATGAAATGTCTCAGTTTCCCCTACAAATTTAGTTCCAAAAATGTTTTCTTCGATAAATATTTATCAGCATAGGCCGAGGTCAGTCGCGAACTGTTTACCGAGGAAGATATTTTGGCCTAAGAAATGGAAACTTAGAAGAGGACAAAGAGAATACCACGAATATAGATGAATAATTGCGATCCTCACCACACAATATTTCTGTAGCGCAAGAGCCCAAATCGGGCCTAAATGGTCTCGTTGAAGTTTGTATATCACACACACACATTTGCTATAATTCTTCTGAATGAGTGATCAGCTCATCGCAGAGGCCGCTACCTACACAACACACAACAAACACAAGAGACGAACATTTATAACCCAAGCGAGAATCGAACCCTCGATCCCAAGAATCGTGCAGCCGCATGCCTACGACTTAGACCGCACGGCCACCTGGATCTGCACTTTATATTATTAGGGTGATCAGATTAAGAAGGGTGAGATGGGCTGCGCTTGTGGCACGTCAAGGGGAAAAATAAATACTGTAGCTACAGGGATTTGGTTGGGGAAATATGAAGGAACTGAAGTATTTGGAAGAACGAGGCGAGAATGAGAAAATATTATGATGGATCTTGTGCAAATGTGATGGGAGGGCGTGGAGGACTGGATGAGTCTGGCTCGGATACAGAAAATTGTCGTTTGCCTGTAGTATAGTAATTAAACTGTTCGCGGCAGAAAATGTGAGGAATTTACTGACTGGTTGTGGTACTATCAGCTTTACAAGAAGGACTCTGCTTCAAATCAATATAAACATTTATCGAATTGTTTTCGAGATTCGAGTTGAATATAAAATTAGTCTTCATGCACGGTATTCTTTTTACAGTTTTTGAAAGAAATTCCTTAAAAATGATCTTGTAAAGCCTATGAATTATGATTACAGTTTGCACTGCATTGATGTGGATAATTTTCAGCCCCTAAAGTGTTATAAAACCTTCAATCGAAAAGGTACAATTTTGTTGTTAGTCGCGTTTGCAAAACTGCGAAAAGGAACTATGAGCGTTGTCATGTCTGTCTGTCCGTCCGTCCGTCCGTCCGTCCTTCCATCCGTCCGTCCGTCCATCTGTCAGTCCGTCCGCCCGTCCGTCCGTCCGCCCGTCCGTCCGTCCGTCCGTCCGTCCATCCGTATGAATCAACTCGGCTCCCACTGGTCGAATTTTCATTAAGTTTGATCTTTGAGTATTTTCCTAAACTCTGTCGGGAAAATTCAAGTTTCATTAAATTCGGACAAGAATATCGGTTCCTTCACATGAAGACGAATGTACATTTCTGATCATACCTCGCTCAGTTCTTCTTAGAATGAGAAATTTTTCAAACTTTGTAGAGAAAAACAAAACACAATTTCATGTTTGATTACTTTTTTTTTTCGAAAATCCTACCGTTTGTGAGATAATGTGGAGAAATATAACAAAGTCGGACAGGCCACAGGTGGCAAAATGGAGCATGCTGTTTCACGCTGGATATCTAAGGCCACAAACACGCACTCAGTATATGTAATATTAATTCCTTAATTTCACGTCATGTGTATATTGCCTGTCTTGTTTAGCAATTGAATTGTGACCTGCTCAGAATTTTAAGGTTCTTAAACTGCTGCTGGTGCTCTGACCATTTCCGATGACGGAAGTAGACCTGCAAGAAGACCGACATATATTTCTCAGGATTATATACATAAATATATTATAGATTTCAAACACCTCTTTAGCCTGATAACAAAATGTGCAATAGGTACACGAGAAATTAAATCCGGTATTTCCATGACAAAAGATGCATTCAACAACAACAAAACAACTTTCCGCCGGCAAATTGAAATTTCATGTAATGAAGAAACCAGTCAAACCTACATTTGAAGCAAGCTTTGAATAGTGCTGAAAATTGGACACATCGCAAAGCTGACCTGATGTACCTGCAACGTTTTGAAATGTGGTGCTGGGGAGTGAAGGGGAAGATTAGGCCCGATCGCGTGGAAAAGGAAGTATTACATACAGTCAAGGAGGAGAGGAATATGTTACAGAAAATAAACGAAGAAATGATAACTGGATTGGCCAACTGTTGCCTAAGGACTGCCTATAGAACATATTATTGAAGGAAAAATATAACGGGCGGGAAGTGGTGTAAGAAGAGGTAAGCAGCTACTCGATGACCTCGTAGAAAACTGACGATACTGGAAGTTCAAAGAGGATATCGCATCCGGTGGAGAACTCGTTTTAGAAGACGGTGTGAACCTGTCACAAGACAGACTGCCTAATGATAGAATATCCCTACACGTTAAGAGAAGGGAGACTAAAAGCGGAAGTTACGAAGAATAGCAAAACAATGGATATGTACTCAGTACGCAAGCAGAGAAATTACAATATTCCACACACTACACCAGTCAAGAAACTTAACCAGATAGTGTAATGAAACATATAATAAATGCGATAATTTTGTCCCCATACCGCAGGAATATAACCATAAAAACATAACTGAAGAATAAAATCGAACGTACAATATAACTAGCTGTAAAGTCACGAATGTGGCAAGCATGTGGCGGATACTGCTCGTTGTTCGTACTGTTTTAAATACGGACATTTTACAATTAATTGACAGAGTGCCTTCCATATCCAGACTGAACACTTACCACAAATATGACACTAATATAACTGCCACCACGATTGCAAGAAAGACTAAAATAAGATGAAACCTTAACCCGATTTAATAACTTTCTTGTACATATTGCTATGTCAAATCTGGTGACAAACACGTAGGTTTGAAATGGATAGTTTATTGAAAAAACATCGTTTTTCTAATAAATGTATTTGTGAATGTTAAGTTTATTGGACCGTGCATCATTGCGATAGTTGAAGAATAAAAATCAACTAGATGTCACTAAATATTTTATTTCAATTCTTATGTACTCAACATGTTTCGGACATTAATATATCCATCATCAAGAGCTTGCGACTATTCTATTGAATTATCACATTGGTCGTATCGTTCTTGGTTCGATGTGTGTTGGAGTTTCGGTGTGGTTGGGTTGGAGTGGTATCCGTGTAGCAGGCTGAAACCAGTGTGGTAATTCAACAGAATAGTCGCAAGCTCCTGATGATAGATATATTAATGTCCGAAACATGTTGAGCACATAAGAAGTGAAATAAAATAGCTAGTGACATCAAGTTGGTCTTTTATTCTTCAAATGTAGTTGTGTTAGATTGTATCATTTAATTTCATTTTAACCTTAATTAGTGATAAGCTAATAATATCTGTTAATCAAAATGCACCTTAACCTACATTTTACATAAATCATATTTTCATATTTATTATTTTTTGCGGAAGAACTGCGATACAATTTCGATAATTTCGTAAAAAGTGCCTCAAAGTGCC